>Ga0189274_100234_pt1 | contig 21148 bp, 16 predicted proteins | sample N5B1minimetaG_FD_130323 | JGI IMG/M metagenome (GOLD analysis project Ga0189274, IMG submission 130323) | Marine microbial communities from the Costa Rica Dome - N5 B1 mini metaG | ecosystem: Environmental > Aquatic > Marine > Oceanic > Photic zone | place: Costa Rica: the Eastern Pacific...
AGCAGCCCAACCGGATTGCGCCCCTGTCAGAGGGGTTTGCCGATCTGCAGACTGATCCCGGCGACATCCGCCCTGTCGGGCCCATCGCGGTCGGACCCATTGCAAAAGGGCGCAAACGCCAGCTGCATCATCAGCTGAGCGCGCAGCTGCGCCGTGATCTGGTGGCGCGCGCGGCCCGGGCCGGGGCAACATTGGCCGATATGATCCACGTGGCCTGGGGCGTGCTGATCGCGCGCTGGAGCGGCCAGAGCCGGGCGGTGTTCGGGGTCACCAGATCCGGGCGTTATCTGGTGGCGGGATCGGCGCGTATGGTGGGATGTCTCATCAACACCCTGCCCCTGCATCTGCGCCTGTCCGATGGCATCGGGCTTGATGATCTGCTGGGGGCGGTGCGCCGCGATACCGTGGCGATGCGCCCGCATGAACAGGCCTCGCTTGCCGAGATGCGCCAGTGCTGTGATCTGCCTGCCGATATGGCGCTGTTTGACACGATGGTGATGTTTGAGCGCGACAGCCTTGGGGCGCGGATGCGGGGGCTGGGGGGCGGCTGGGCCACCCGGCGGGTGGAGCTGCATGAGGAAGGCGCCATGCCGCTGACGCTGGCGGTCTATGGCGATGCCTGCCCGCAGCTGGTGCTGGAATATGATCCCGAGGCGGTGCCAGAGGCCCAGGCTCAGCGGATGCTGGGCCATTTCTGCCATCTCTTGGATCAGCTGGCACAGGCTCCGGTGGGGCTGGCGCTGTCTGATCTGGACATGCTGCCGGATGCGGAACGGATGTGCCTGCAGCGCTGGGGCAGGCCAGAGGGGGCGCGCAGGCTGGCGCGGGATCTGGCAGAGGGGCCTGTGTGCATGGCGCGCAGATTGGCGGCGCGGGCGGCTCTGCAACCAGAGGCCCCGGCAGTGGTCGGGGCATGGAGCACCCCGCAGGAGGGCGCGGCTCTCAGCCATGGGCAGCTGCAGGCGCGCGCCAACCGGCTGGCGGTGCAGCTGCAGCTGCGCGGCGCAGGCCCCGGCGATATCATTGCGATCTGCCTGCCGCGCAGCGTGGATTTCGTGATTGCCATGCTGGCCGTTCTGAAAACCGGCGCCGCCTTTCTGCCGGTCGATCCCGACTACCCCCCTGCGGTGGTGGCCCATATGCTGCAGGACAGCCAGGCCCGTCTTGGGGTGGCAGCGGCAGGTGATCTGCCCATATCAGACTCTGATATGGGTGAATACGACCCTATCCTGCGCAATGTGACCTGGGTGTCGCCGCAGGGGGCCACCTTGAAAGGGGCCCATCAGCCAGACAGTGGACCAAGTAATCAGACGGGCAGGAACAGACAGGCCCCGGCCCCCGTGTTGCCGGATCCGGACCCGGCGCGGCTGGCCTATGTGATCTACACCTCCGGCTCTACCGGCAAACCCAAAGGGGTCAAAGTGCCGATGCGGGCGCTGATGGCCCATGCGCTGGCCATCGCGGCAGAGTTCGACCTGAGCGATCAGGACCGGGTGCTGCAGTTTGCCAGCCTCTCCTTTGATGTCTCGATCGAAGAGATCCTGCCCAGCCTTCTGGCGGGGGGCTGTGTCATCTTGCGGGATGCAGACATGCTGGCGGCGCCGCTGCAGTTTCTGGAGCGGGTGGGCGCGCTGAAGATCAGCGTGCTGAACCTGCCCACCGCCTTTTGGCATATGCTGTGTGACAGCATGGCCGAAAGCGGCCACCGCCTGCCTGCCTCGGTGCGGCTGGTGATTGCGGGGGGCGAACAGGTCAATGCACAGACGCTGGCGCGCTGGCAGGCGATGGTGCCCGATGTGCGCTGGCTCAATGGGTATGGGCCGACCGAGACCACGATCACCTGCACGCTTTTTGATCCGGGCGGGCCGGTGGATGCGTTGCAGGACATCCCGATCGGCCGGCCTGTTGCCCATGCGCTGGCCTATGTGCTGGGACCGGATGGCAGCCTGGCGCCTGCCGGGGTGGCGGGAGATCTATGGATCGGAGGGCTTGCGGTCAGTGATGGCTATATCGCGCGCCCCGAGACCACGGCCCGCAGTTTTCGCCCCGATCCTCGCGCCCCGGTGCCGCTGCTGACGGCAGGGGCGGGTCCGGCCCGGATCTATCGCACCGGGGATCGCGCCGCCTGGCGCGAAGATGGCACGCTGGCCTTTCTCGGGCGGCAGGACCGGCAGGTCAAACTGCGCGGCTTTCGCATCGATCTGCGCCATGTCGAACAGGTGCTGGAGCGCGCGCGCCCCGGCCTGCGGGCGCTGGCGGCAGTGCGGGGGGCTGACGGGCCTGCGGCGCAGCTATGTTGCTGGGTGCAGGATCCCGCCTGGCAGGGGCCGCAGGTGACAGAGGCGGATCTGGCGCCGTTGCAGGCGGTGGTTCAGACAGAATTGCCCGCCCATATGCGCCCGGCGCTGGTCGGGGTTTTGCGCTTTGTGCGCACCGCAGGCGGCAAGATCGACACCGCCGCCCTGCCCGCCCCGCGCCCAGCCCGGTCCGGGCCGGTTGCGTCCGGCGCGCCCGGTTCCGGTCTGGGGTCTGATCCGGCGGCACCGGCCTCTGCCCTGGCGCGGCGCATTGCCGATCTGATGGGCGATGTTCTGGACCAGCCCGATCTGGCCGTGGATGCGGGGTTTTACGATCAGGGGGGGCATTCGCTGTTGGCGATGCGGCTGATCGGGCGCATCGAGGCAGAGCTTGGCGCCCAGCTGAGCCCGGTGGCGCTGCATCAGGCGCCAAGCCCGCGCCTGCTGGCGGCGCTGCTGGAGGGCGAACATTCCGAGGCGCGGCGCAGGCGATCCCTGCCAGGTGGTTCCCATCCGGGGACAGCTCAGGTGCCGGGTCCAGTTCCAGGCCAGGTTTCAAGCCTGGGCGCCACCCTGCCCCGCCATCTGGTACCAATCCAGACCGGCGGCGATCTGCCGCCTTTGTTCGGGGTCCATGTTCTGGGCCGCAACGAGGAATTCTATCGCCCGCTGGCCGCAACCCTTGGCCCGCAGCAACCGGTCTATGGTCTGACCGTGGGGGTTCTGGACGCTGAAACCCCAACAGGCGTCAAGATCACCGCTGCGCGCTATTTCGATGAGATCCAGACCCATTATCCGCAAGGGGTCGTGCATCTGGCGGCGGTGTCTCTTGGGGCCTATTTCGCCTTTGAGCTGGCCTGCCGGCTGCAGGCGGCGGGGCGCAGCCTTGGCATGGTGGCGCTGTTTGACGCCGAAGGGCCGGGCGGGCGCTGCCGGGTGCAGGGGCTGGGACGCATCCGCGCGCATCTGCGGCTGATGCAACGCATGGGGCTCGGCTATCTGGGGCATGTGGCGGGCAACCGTCTGCACGGGCTGCGCCGGCGGCTGATGCATCGCCATGTCGCCCAGAACGGGGCCGAGGCGCGGCTGGCGGAAGGGCCTGACAGTGATCTGTCGATCGAGGCGCTGATTGCCGCCAACCAGCAGTCGGTGGCGCGTTATGACCCGGCGCCGCTGCCGGTGCCACTGACCATCTTTCGCGCAGGCGATGATCTTTTTGACAGCGCCGAGGGGCTGCGACAGGGGCTGGGCTGGGCGCCGGTTGCGGGGGCGGGGTTTGATCTCATTGATGTGCCGGGCACCCATCTGGGCATCCTGAGCCCCCCCAATGTCGAGATCCTTGGCCGCCATATGGCGCAGGTGCTGGCCCGTCACGACGGAACGGATGTCTGAAACGTCACCTTGGAGCGGGGCGCCGCGCAAACGTTTGTTTTGAAAACCGCCCGCGTGAGGGAACAAACACCCGTATTCGGGCGTCTTTCTGTTAGCCGGTTCCCTGACATGCGTCAGCCTGTGAACGGGCGGATTTTTTTGCAGCACGGGCCGGTGGCCGCCTTGGCCTTGCCCGGCTGCAGGATTAGGTCGGGGCAGAAAAGAAAAGGAATCTCTGACATGATGAAAACACTTGCTTGGGCCGCAGCTGCCGCTGCGAGCCTCACAGCCGCGTCGTCCGCATTTGCCTCTGACACTCTGCGTGTGGGCATGTCGGGCGGCTATTTTCCCTTTACCTTCGTGCGTCAGGACGTGCTGCAGGGTTTTGAAGTGGATGTGATGACTGCCGTGGCCGAAGAAACCGGCCTGGAGGTGGAATTTGTCACCATGTCCTTTTCCGGTCTGATCGGGGCGCTGGAATCGGATCGCATCGACACCATCGCCAATCAGATCACCATCACGCCGGAACGCAGCGCGAAATTCGCCTTTACCCAGCCCTATGTCATTGATGGCGCCCAGGTGGTGGTGAAACGGGGCAACGAGGCGGGCATTGCAGGCCCCGAAGATCTGACGGGCAAGACCGTGGCCGTGAACCTTGGGTCGAACTTTGAAGAGCTGCTGCGCAACCTGCCCAATGCCGATGAGATCGAGATCAAGACCTATGAGGCCAATATCGCCCAGGACACCGCCCTGGGTCGGGTCGATGCCTTTGTGATGGACCGGGTGTCTTCGGCCCAGCTGATCCAGGAAAGCCCGCTGCCGCTTACCCTGGCAGGCGCGCCCTTCTCCGAGATCCGCAATGCGCTGCCGTTCCGTCAGGATGACGAAAGCCTGGCGCTGCGCGACCGGGTGGATGCGGCGCTGAGCACGCTGCGCGACAACGGCAAGCTGGCCGAGATCTCGCAGAAGTGGTTCGGCACCGACATCACGGCAACCGCTGCAAAGTGAGCTGGTGATGCAGGGTTTGGATCTCGCCTATATGCTGGGGCTGGTGCCTGTGCTGCTGAGCTATGTGCCGCTGACGCTGTTCATGGCGGTGGTGGCCATGGCGCTGGCCCTGGTGCTGGCGTCCTTTCTGGCGGTGGAGCGGGTGCTGCGCATTCCGGTTCTGGACCAGCTGGTGGTGCTGTTCATCAGCTTCTTTCGCGGCACGCCGCTGCTGGTGCAGCTGTTCCTGTTCTACTACGGGCTGCCGCAGGTTCTGTCGGTGCTGACCCAGATCGATGGGGTCAGTGCGGCGATTATGGGTCTGACCCTGCATTTCTCGGCCTATATGGCCGAGAGCATCCGCGCCGCCATCCTGGGTGTGGATCGCAGCCAATGGGAAGCGGCGCAGTCGATCGGCATGACCCGCGGCCAGATGATGCGCCGCATCGTGCTGCCGCAGGCGGCCCGGATCGCCGCGCCCACGCTGGTCAATTACTTCATCGACATGATCAAGGGCACCTCGCTGGCCTTTACGCTGGGGGTCACGGAAATGATGGGCGCCACCCAGAAAGAGGCGGCCGGCAGTTTCCTCTATTTTGAGGCCTTCCTGGTGGTGGCGGTGATCTACTGGATCCTGGTGGAGGCGCTGTCGCTGGTGCAGCGTCTGCTGGAGACACATCTGATCAAGGCCTATGCAAGATGAGCGACGCACAAGCTGATACTGCCATTTCCATCTCCGGGCTGCGCAAGCAGTTTGGCGACAGCGTGGTGCTGGATGGCATCGACCTGACCATTCAGCTCGGCGAGCGCATTGTCATCATCGGCCCCTCGGGCACCGGCAAATCGACGCTGCTGCGCTGTCTGAATTTTCTTGATGCCCCGGATGCCGGTCTGATCCGCATCGGCGATCTGGCGGTGGAGGCCGCCCGCGCCAGCAAGGCAGAGATCCTGGCCCTGCGTCGGCGCACCGCCTTTGTGTTTCAGAACTATGCGCTGTTTGCCAACAAGACGGCGGCGGAAAACATCATGGAGGCGCTGATCACCGTGCAGAAACAGCCCCGCGAGGCCGCCCGCGCCCGCGCGCTGGAGATCCTGGCCGAGACCGGTCTGGCGGATAAGGCCGATGCCTATCCCGCCAGCCTGTCCGGCGGGCAACAGCAGCGTGTTGGCATTGGCCGGGCGATGGCGCTGGGGGCCGAGCTGATGCTCTTTGACGAGCCCACTTCGGCGCTGGATCCTGAATGGGTGGGCGAGGTGCTGGCGCTGATGCGCAAGGTGGCCGAAGAGCGCCAGACCATGCTGATCGTCACCCATGAAATGCAGTTTGCCCGCGAAATTGCCGATCGGGTGGTGTTCATGGAAGGCGGGCGGATCGTGGAACAGGGCCCGCCTGCGCAGATCTTTGATGCGCCGCAGGATCCCCGCACCAAGGCCTTTCTGCGCCGGGTGGGCTAAAGGCGGCGGTTCAGAGTTAAGGCGTGGACACCACCAGGCCAGACAGATCCAGACAGCTTACAAACGAAAAAGAGCGGGCCAATCCGGCCCGCTCTTTCTTTATTCACGTCGTCATGCCTGTCGCGCCTGAAAGGACGCGCAGCGCCCGATCAATCCAGAGATCAATCCGGGGTGCTGGTGGTGGTGGTGCCGTCTTCGTCGTCGCTGATCACGACGCCCAGAATAACCGCACCAGCGAGCACGCCAGCTGCTGCGCCTGCGGTCAGGCCTGTGCCACCCAGAAGGGTCGGAGTCGCCTGCTGCTGAGCAGAAGCGGTGGTTGCGGCCATAGCGGCCAGCGCGAATGCGGCGAGATATGTTTTCATGATCCAAAACTCCTTTGGAGACCTGTTGAGCCAAGGGTAGGCGAGTTGCCCTGCTATTTCAACGCAGCTTTTAGCACCAGTTTCCCCCTGTTCGGTAAATTTTTTCCCGCGTTGCCGAGATATCGCGCATTTCCTGCCATCAGGGGGGATTTTTGCGCAGTTTGGGGCGGCTCAGCCGCCGGTTGTCAGCTGGCGGATGCGCAGATAGCCGACATTTGGCCCGGCCCACTGGCGCGATTGCCAGACCCGACCGCTGCGAGAATCAACCCAGTAATCATTGATGATTGTCCCTGCGCGACCGGGGGCTGCGGGGCTGCAGTGTTCGCGGATGTGGCGGGTGGGATAGGTCAATTCGACAATGGTGACAGGCACAGCGCCCAGATCTTCGCGCTGGCACAGCATCGGCAGCTGCCAGCTGCCATTGTCCAGCCCGCGGATGTGATAGCGGCGCGCGCCGCTGTGGCTCGGCCCTTTGGGGCCTTGCCCGTCCACCAGGGCAGAGCTGGACAGGATGTCATTGCCAAGACCCCGCGTGGCCACCAGCACACCATCGCGCAGGCTGAGGGTCACATTATCTTCGGTGCGCCAGACCACGATGGTGCCAGGGCTGTCATCCTGGCGGGTGAACTGCTGTGAGAGATAGGCAAAGATGCCGCTGTCTTCGAGGGTGACCTCGATATAGGGGTCCTTGATGTCGTCCAGACCGGCGCGGGTCAGGGGCGGACGCTCGGGGGCATTGCGGCTGGCGCGGCGCTGCTGAATGTAATCGCTGACAGCGCGCCCGATCTCCAGATTGATCGGCTTGTCTTCGGGGCCTTTGGCGCAGGCCGCCAGAACCGCCATCACCGCTGCCGCCACCATGAGGGGGGCGCGGCGCAGACCAGAGCGCGCGCCTGTGCCTGGGCCGGTGCCGGCCTCTTGGCCTTTGCGTCTGCGTGCCATGCCCTTTGCCATGCCGCTTACCTGTGTCATTCCCAGATCCTCGCGCGCTGGCTGTTCAGACGGTTGCGGTGGCCTTCGCGCACCTGTTCATAAAGACGTCCGGGCACTTCGACCCGCTGTCCGCCATCGCGCTGGGTCGGGCGCACCACCGTGTTAAAGCGGTTGCGGCCGGGCTTGCCCAAGAGCCAGTCCAGCGGAATGCTGATGCGGAACCCCTTGTCAAAAGAGCCCTCGCCAAAATCCTCGGAGGATACATCGGTGAGGGTGAAGAACCCGCCAACCCGCCAGCCATTGGCAAATTCACGGTCCAGACTGAAGGTGGCGCCATAATCGCCGGCCAGATAGCGCCCGGCATCGATCTGGACGTGATAGCCATTATCAAGCTGGTAATAGGCCGAGGCATGGCCGGTGAATGTCTTGTAATCGCGGAATGAAAAACGCTGGTCGTAATCGCGCTGCACCACGTAGTTGGCCTCGATCCCAAGGGCGAGACGACTGGAAACGGGCTTCCACAGCAGCTCTCCCGAGACGCCGCCAAACATGCTTTCAAACAGGCCTGCGGTGCTGCGGGCATAGAGATCCTGACCCATGCGCCACTGACGCGCCACATAGAGATTTTCCAGTGTGGTGCCGAATTGCGCATATTCGCGCTGATCGGTGCGCACCCGCGGCAGGACCGAATTGGAGGGGCGCCCGTCTGCGACATTGCCCCAGAATCGCTGCCGGATGGCCCCGGCAATGCGCCAGCCGGGGGCCGGGGCATAGGAGGCCTTGAGATCCACACCGATATCCAGACGGAAGGGCAGTTCCGGGTCAAAATAAGACGGCGCCGTATAGGGGCTGAAGGAGGTGGCGAAGGCGGGGTAGAGCTCTTCTGAGACCAGCGCGTCCTGCGCCAGGGCGGGGGCCTCCTGCACCGCTGTCACGGCCCAGAGCGCCTCGGTGGCGTCGGCGTCAAATTCCAGCGCCTCCAGATCCGAGCGGCGCAGCACCACCTGTGACAGCGCCAGACCACCGCGCATCGGCACGATCTTCAGCGTTTCCACCGAAGGCGGCAACAGGCGCGCCATGGCGCGCGCAGCGCGGCCCACCGCCTGGGTCTGGGAGCGGTAGCGGGTATTGCGATAGCGCAGCTCGGCACTGCTGCCCCCGGCAGGCAGGGTGATTGCCTCCAGAATGAGCCCCTCCTGTTTCAGCGCCTCGGCCAGCGCATCACGCAGGGTGGTTCTGGCTTTCCGGCTCTGGGCCCAGTCGCGGCTCCAGTGGCGCTCTTCGGTGGCCCAGGCACTGCGCGGCGCCACCGGCACGGGGGCAGGCACCGCCATGGGCTGGGGCGGATCCTTGGGGTTGAGCTGGATCTGCGCGGTGATGCCGAACTCGGACCCATAAAGATAATAGGCGCCCAGCCGGGTGCGCGGGCTCAGCCGGTATTCGGCCCCGAAATTGAAGGAGGACTTGCGCTCAAAGACATTGGGGGCGCCGGTTTCCAGCGCATAGGCATCCGAGGAATATTCAGCCTTGAACCCCCAGCGATCATTGGCCTGCCATTCGATCCCCGCAAAAGGGGCGACATCGCCGCGAAACCACTGGTCATAGGACAGTTCACCGCCGGTATCGCCGGGCACAAAAGCCGGGCGATTGCCCGAAATGCTGCCGATGGACCCATGCGAGCCAAGCCGCCCCCAGCCCAGACCGGCAGTGACCTTCAGCTGACCGCCCTGGCCGCGCCCGCCAAGGGGCGGGGTGGCAAAGCGTTTGGTGGCCACGATGTATTCGCTGGCATAGATGCCGGTGCCTGCAAAATCCTGCAGCCCGATGGTGACCGCCGGGCGATAGCGCCCCTCGCGCCAGAGCCGGGCGCGCACATCAAAGCCGCGGTCATAATAGGTGTCAAACCCGGCGATCTGTGCGCCATTGGTCTTGATGCCATTGTAGCGGAAAGAGGCGCTGAGCCAGGGCGTGGCCTGAAAGGTCAGATTGTAGCGGCTCTGGCCACCAAACCAGGAATAGGTCGTGGCAAACTGCCCGTCGGGCAGCATTTCGGCGCTTGGCATGTCGATCAGGCCGGGCGAGCCGTAGAAATTGAGGCTCGGGGCGGGCAGCGGTTTGAAGCGCGGGGCCTGCGGTTTGGGCGCCGTCAGCGCGGTCTGGCCCCCTGCCGGGGTGCTGGCCGGGCCGACCAGAAGGGCAGCCCCCAGAAGCACCGAACCCAGAGCAGAAGGGATCAGGCGAAAGGATCGGAATGTGATGTGCACGGAACTTGCCTGCCTGTCTTGCTGCCGGTCGCGCCGGGCGGTGTCTTTGGTGTGGTTAGATCATATCGGACCGGCGCGGATCAATGTTTTGCGCAGCCGCGCCCTGCTGCAGGCGCAGTGCTGTGGCCGCACTACACTATCTGGCGGCGCGCAGGCCGTCAGGAGCTGTGGCGCAGGGCATCGGGAATGCGGTAGCCCTCGACCCAGCGCTCGATCAGATGGCGCGCGGCGCGCTCGTCGCCTGCGGCCACCGCCTGGCGCAGCCCGCGGATCAGCGCCGCCACTTCGATTTCCGACAACACCGCTTCGCGGGCGCAGAAGATCTTTTGATGGCGGGTGGTGATCAGATCGGGGCTGAGGGTCAGCTCTTCTTCCATCTTCTCACCGGGTCTGAGACCGATGATGTCGATGGCGATATCGCCATCGGGGCAGGCTTCGTCGCGCACGGAATACCCGGCGCTTTCGATGACCTGACGGGCCAGCTGCAGGATCGAGACCGGCTCGCCCATATCCAGCACGAACACCTCTCCGCCCTGGGCCTCGGCGCCGGCCTGCAGCACCAGCTGCACCGCCTCGCGGATGGTCATGAAATAGCGTTTGACGCGCGGATCGGTGACGGTGACCGGCCCGCCCCGGCTGATCTGGTCCTGAAACAGCGGCACCACCGAGCCCGAAGAGCCCAAGACATTGCCAAAGCGCACCATGGTAAAGATCGTGCCGGGATGGCGGGTGGCCAGATCCTGCACCACCAGTTCGGCCATGCGCTTGGAGGCCCCCATCACATTGGTCGGGCGCACCGCCTTGTCCGAGGAAATCAGGATGAAGCGTTCCACCCCGCAGCGGGCGGCCGCGCGGGCCAATGTCTGCGTGCCAAAGACATTGTTGGCCAGACCCGGCAGCGGGTTGGCCTCTACCAGGGGCACATGTTTGTAAGCGGCGGCATGCAGCACCACCTGCACCCCGTGATGGGCCAGCACCATACGCACCTGGCGGGGGTCGGTGACGGATCCCAGGACCGGCACCAGCTCGATGTCGGTGCCTTCGACCTGCTGCACCAATTCCTGGTGGATGGTATAAAGCGCCAGCTCCGACAGCTCGTAGAGCACCAGCTTGCGCGGCCGGCAGGCCAGCACCTGACGGCAGAGTTCGGACCCGATGGAGCCCCCTGCCCCAGACACCAGAACCACCCGGTCCTGATAGGATCCGCTGGCCTCCTGCAAGGGCACATCGCGGGTGGCGCGGCCCAGGAAATTCTGCGGTGCCACAGGCGTCAGCTTGTCCACCAGCGCCTCTTCTCCGATCAGCTGGGCAAAGGAGGGCAGCGCCTGCACCTCCAGCTGCATGCGCTGCAGCCGCTGGATGATCTGTGCCTGTTTCGGCTGGCTTTGCGACGGCATCGCCAGCAGCACGCGGTTGATCTGGCGCGCCTCGGCAATTTCGGCGATGCGGGCGGGCGGGAACACCGGCAGCCCCACCAGCGTCACCCCCTGCAGCGACGTATTGTCATCCACAAAGGCGACCGGATCGATACCATCATGAGCCTTGAGCGCCTGAGCCAGCTGCGCGCCGGTGGTGCCCGCGCCATAGATCAGCACCCGGCAGCGAGGCTGGGCGCGGCGGTAGATCGCCACCACCACCTGATAAAGCACCGCCCGCGCGGCCAGAAGGCACAGGAAATAGGTGGTGGCAAACACCACATGGGTTCCGGGCGGCAGATCGGGGCCAAACAGCAGGGTCAGCACGGCCGTGGCCACGGCGGTCAGGCAGGCCAGCAGCGCGGTCAGGCCAACCGCGTGGCGTTCATAGGCATTGAGCTGCACCTTCGGCAGCCCCAGCCACAGCGCCACACCCGCCGCCACCGCCAGCACATAAGGCAGCACCGGCAGCATCGCGACCAGCGTGACCAGCGCCGAGCCGGGCAGCGGCTGCACCAGAAGCGTGAACAACAGCGCCAGCGGAATGAGCCCGAGGTCGATGGTCAGGAAAATATAGGATTTCTGTTTGCGTGACAGCGCGCTGATCAGATTGAACATCCCTGGCCGTCCTGTCCCCTGTCCTGGCCCCGCGTGCATCTTGGCTGTGGCGCTCCGGATGGAGGCGCGGATGCGGTGGCCTGTGATGACGCGTCCCGACGTCACCGAAAAGTTCCAATTTCAAATCCCAGACAGTCTGGCCACATGCCGACAATACGACATGCTTTGCCATCCGGTGCACACACACCGATCCAGACGCTCTGCCTGGGATCTGTCTGTTTTGCTGTACCCGGTCCCCCTGGGATCACGTAGCTGTCATCTTAACCGCAATCGCGCATCAATACAAAACCGCAGGTGGCAGAAAAGCGCCGTTTGGCCGGGATTTATGTGCATTTGCGGGGCCGCAGGCCAGGTTTTGTGCAAATCTTCTGCATCTTCCCGGCCCGGACGGGAGCGGGCACAGGCCGGACGCAGCTTTTACGGGAATCATGGTTAAGCCCGTCTCGCAACGCCCCGCAGGGCAGACCGCCGTGCCGCCCCTGTTCTCAGCCGCGGCGAAACAGGTTGCCGATGGTCTGAAACACCAGATCGAAATCATAGCACATGCTCTGATTGCGCTGATAGATCAGGTCCAGCCGCGCCTTCATCGGCACGCAGAGACGGGAATAGACCGCATCGGTTTCCTGCGCGCTTTCGCACCGCGCCAGCAAGGCGGCTTCGTGGCGGTGATAGGTGATCGAGGCCAGACCGGTCACGCCGGGGCGCGATTTCAGCACCTGCGCGTAGATTTCCGGATGGGCGTCGACATATTGGCGCAGGGGCGGGCGCGGCCCCACAAAGGAGAGATCGCCCTTGAGAATGTTCCACAGCTGGGGGAACTCATCCAGCCGCTTGGAGCGCAGCCAGGCGCCGGTGCGGGTGATGCGGGCCGATTTGTCGCCGCCAGAAACCCCGGTGTCGCTGTCCACCACCGTCATGGTGCGCAGCTTCCACAGGGCAAAGGGCTCATCCACGCCTTTCATCCGCTCGGCCACGTAAAACAGCGGCCGGCCCTCCTTCAGCAGGAGCCAGATCATCAGCAGCAGCAGGACAGGCCCCAGCACCACCACCAGGAGGCTGGCAAAAAAGAGATCGAACAGACGTTTGCGCCAGGTCATGGGCGGTTCCTTTATCGGGCGGGCAGCAGCTGCAGCGCGCGGGCTTCGGCCACTAGCTCCGCAGGATCTGCCTGCGGCAGGGCAGGTTTGGCCCGCGGCGGCGGAGCAGAGGTCGCTTTTGGCGCCAAAAGCCCGATCAGCCGACTGACGTCAAGCGCCACCTCGGGCAGGGCGCCTGTCGGGGCTGGCCGTGTGTCATAGGCCAGATCCGCCGCGCGCAGCAGCGCCGCCATTTCAACCGGGCCGGGTTGGGCGATGTTCAACACCTGCGGCAGGGCGGGCTGCGGGGTGTCCCCGTCTGCACGCGCGCCCGTTCGCAACAGCCAGATCAGCACCTCGGCCAGCCGTGCCGCGCCGATATAGCTGCGCTGCGGGCTCAGACCCGTGGGGAACCGGTCCAGACAGAACCCCTGTCGCCAGCCCCCCAAAATGGCATCCAGACCTGCGATATTGCCGATCCTCAGCTGGGTGAGCGGCAGGCCCAGTTCCGCCGCGCGCGCCAGTGCCGCCTGCTCCATCTCGGCCTTGGCACGCCCGTAGGGAGAGAGCGGCATAAGCAGCTGATCTTCGCGCAACAGGCCCGTTGCGGCGCCATAAACCGCCGCCGAGGAGGCCAGAAAGACATACGGGGGGTGGCCTGTCTGCTCGGCGGCGCGGGCCGCCGCCTCCAGCGTGGCCAGCGCCAGGGTGCTGTGCTGGCGCAGCAGCTCGGGCTCGGCTGTTGCGCCCGCGCGCCCGCCGGGCACCGGACCTGCCAGGCAGAGAATGGCGCGGGTGCCACGGGCAGCCTGGGCCAGCGCATCGGGCATCGCCAGCGGATCCAGCAGATGCCAGTCCTCTGTCCCGGTTTCTGTCGCGTTCTGTGGTTTGTTCTGTGGCGCGCGCCGGGCCTGCCAGCGCCACAGCAGATCCGACCTGTCCGCTGCGGCGGCGCAGGTCTGGCGCAGCACCTGCCCGATGCGCCCCGACGCCCCCAGGATCAGCACAGGGATCAATACAGGGGCAGGCTCGGGCGTGGACGCGCCCGAGCTGGCCGCCGTGGCGGCAGGGTCAATTTTCGGTGGCAAACGCATCACGCCTGTCCTCTTCCCGTCTGGCCCGAGGCGTCCTTGCAGTTGACGCAGTCCCCACGCCCAGTATCTTGCACAGAGCAAAAATCAAGCCGTTTTCCAATAAGGTTGCCCATGCGCCGTTTGTCCCTTCTCTTCGCTGCCCTTGCCGTGGCGCTGACCCCTGCGGCCTGTGGCCGCCTGCCCGGTGGCGCGCCTGCCAGCGAAGAAATCCTGAAAACCGCCGATGATGCGGATGCCGATTTCGCGCTCTATCCCGTCACCCGCGCCTTTCTGCCCACCCTTGGCCAATGGCCGGAAACCGGCCCCGAAAGTACCGGCCGTCACAGCGGCAAGCACAGCCTGCCCTGGATTGCTGCCCAGCAGGGCGCCAAGACCCAGATCATCCAGCCCGGCGATCTGCTGACCCTGCGGATCTGGGACAGCAGCGACAATTCCCTGCTGACCTCGCCTGAAGAAAAGATGGTGCAGCTGCAGGATGTGACTGTGGCCGCCAACGGCAGTGTTTTCATGCCTTATGTGGGCAATGTGAACGTCAACGGGCTGACGCCGGATCTGGCGCGTGAAAAACTGCAGAGCGAACTGGAAACCATCGTGCCCTCGGCGCAGCTGCAGCTGGACATGACCGAAGGGCGCGGCAATTCGGTGGATCTGGTGTCTGGCGTGGAAAACCCCGGCACCTATCCGATGCCGGATCGCAACTATACCGTGATGGGGCTGATTGCAGCAGGCGGCGGCATCAGTGCCAGCCTCAACAATCCGCAGATCCGCCTGGTGCGCGGGCGCAATATCTATGGCACCTCGGTGGATGCCCTGCTGAGCGATCCGCGTCGCGACACCCTGCTGCGCGGCGGCGACCGGGTGTTTGTCGAAGAAGATGCGCGCTATTTCCTGTCTTTTGGCGCCACCGGCCGCGAGGATCTGCATATCTTCACCAAGGACCACATGTCGGCGATGGATGCGATGTCGGTGGCTGGCGGGTTTCAGGACAGCCGTGCCGATCCACAGGGGCTTTTGGTGCTGCGGGAATATCCCGACAGTGCGCTGGCGCCCGGCCAGCGTGGCCCGCGTCAGACACGGGTGGTCTTCACGCTGGATCTGACCTCGGCTGACGGGCTGTTTTCAGCGCGCCGCTTCGAGATCAACTCGGGCGATCTGCTGATTGCCACCGAGGCTCCGGTGAATGATGCGCTGACCATCTCCAATATCATCGGCAACTTCTTTGGTGTCTTCAGCCGCGCAGGGGTGCTCTGATCTGCGGATCGGATGGCCTGATGCAGGAACACTGATGCAGAAAAACGGGCGCCAAGGCGTCTGACAGAACAGACCCCCGCCCAGATCCCTGCGGCGGGGGTTTTTAGTCCATCATGCAGCCCTCGCGCAGCCCCTCACGCAAAAGGCCTGCGCCTTATTTCAAAAGCCGTTCCAGATAGGCGCCATAGGCGTTTTTGGCGAACATCTCGGCGCGCGCGCGCAGCGCCTCGGCGCTGATCCAGCCCTGATCATAGGCGATTTCTTCGGGACAGCCGGTCTGCAGGCCCTGACGTTCCTGCAAGGTGCGCACGAAATTGCCCGCATCCAGCAAGGAGCCATGGGTGCCGGTATCCAGCCAGGCATAGCCCCGGCCCATGGTTTCCACCCGCAAGTTCCCTTCGTTCAGGTAGCTCTGCAACAGATCGGTGATTTCCAATTCGCCACGGGGGCTGGGCTGCACCGCGCGCGCGCGCTCAGGCGCCGATCCATCCAGGAAATAAAGCCCCGTCACCGCATAATTCGACGGCGGCACCGCCGGTTTTTCAATGATCTCGCGCGCCTGACCGTCCTGATCAAACGCCACCACGCCATAGCGTTCCGGATCGGCCACGTGATAGCCAAACACCGTGCCGCCCGCAGCATGGCCATCAGCCGCGGCCAGAAGCTTGGGCAGCCCGTGGCCAAAGAACACATTGTCCCCCAGCACCAGCGCCGAGGGCGCGCCCGCAAGGAAGTCTTCTGCCAGGATGAACGCCTGCGCCAGCCCATCGGGCGAGGGCTGCACCACATAGGTCAGTGAAATGCCCCATTGGCTGCCATCCCCCAGAAGGCGGATGAACTGGTCCTGATCCTGCGGCGTGGTGATGATGCAGATCTCGCGGATGCCTGCCAGCATCAGAACCGACAGCGGGTAGTAGATCATCGGTTTGTCATAAAGCGGCAAGAGCTGTTTGGAGACAGCCATGGTGATCGGATAAAGCCGCGTGCCGGAGCCACCTGCCAGGATGATGCCCTTGCGAGCGGAAATATGTTCTGCGCCGGGTTTGCCATCCCTCATGCCAAGTCTCCCAAATCCTTCAAAATATCGCGCAGTCCCAGCCGCCAGTCCGGCTGCAAAATGCCAAAAGTCTGCTCCAGTGACGCGCAATCCAGCCTTGAATTCAAGGGCCGTGCGGCCGGGGTCGGATAGGCGGTGGTGGGGATATCCTCGACCTGACAGGTGATATTGGCCTCGGCAAAGACCGCGCGCGCGACATCCGCCCAGCTGGTCTCGGGCGCGCCTTGCAGATGATAGGTTCCGGATTTGCCGGCGTCTTCCGCCAGTTGCCGGGCCATCGCAAGGCAGGCCGCCGCGATGTCGCGCGCAGGTGTCGGCGCGCCGATCTGATCGGCCACAATGCTCAGGCGATCCCGTTCGCGACCCAGCCGCAGCATGGTTTTGACGAAGTTGTTGCCATGCGCCGACACCACCCAGGAGGTGCGCAGGATTGCGTAAGCTCCGCCCGCGGCGCGCACGGCCTCCTCACCTGCCAGCTTGGAGCACCCATAGGCATTCAAGGGCCCGGTGGCATCGCCCGGCTGCCAGGGGGCGGTGCCGCTGCCGTCAAAGACATAATCGGTGGAGACGGTGACAAAGGGAATGCCCATGTCCGCACAAGTCGCTGCCATTGCACCGGGGGCTGCGCCATTGATCACACTGGCCAGCGCCTCTTCGCTTTCGGCCTTGTCCACGGCCGTGTAGGCGGCGGCATTGATCACCGCCTGCGGCTGCGCCTGCCGGATCGCCGCAGCGCAGGCCGCCGGGTGGCTCAGATCCGCCTGATCGCGGCTCAGGCAGGTGACGGTTTCATCCGCCGCCAGTTCGCGGGCCAGCTGGCCGGTTTCGCCGAATACTAGGATCATATGCGCCTCCCTTTGCGCCACAGATACAAGGCCAGCGCCCAGATGCCCAGTTCCAGCAGGAAGGTCCAATGCAGCAGGAAGGACAGCGCCCAATGGGGCTGGCTGGCAGGTACTTCCACCAGCGCATAAAGATGATCGCTGAAGGGCGCCCCCCACAGGATGCCGCCGCCAATGCTGTCCAGCACCATATGCAGCAGAAGCGCCGCAAAGAACATCGCCGCCGGGGCCAGCCAGCGGCGGGCCCGAACAGCCAGAACGGGCAGTGTCAGAGCCGCAATAGCAGCCCAGAAAGCCGGCACATGCACCCAGTAGCGGTGATGGTGGATCTGGCCCTGGTCCACAAAGTGAAACCACAGCATATCGGCATCCGGCAGCACTGCGCCGATGAGCGCGGCGGGCATCAGCCAGCGCCCCTCAGGCCCCAGCCGCCCCAGCACATAGCCCGAGGGCAGATGCGCGGTCAGCATGCTGCGCCTGCCGCCTCACACATCACTTGCCCGTCCCCAGCCGCTGGCCAACCCCGTCGCGGTCCTGCAGGGCGCGCCACCAGCTCTCGTTGTCCAGATACCACTGCACGGTTTTCTCCAGCCCTTCCTCAACCGTCACGCTGGGCCGCCAGCCCAGCTCTTCGCGGATGCGGCTGGGGTCAATGGCGTAACGCGCGTCATGGCCCGGGCGGTCGGTGACAAAGGTGATCTGATCCTTGTAGGACGTGCCGTCCGCGCGCGGACGCTTCTGGTCCAGGATTTCACACAGCGTGTTCACCAGCTCCAGATTGCTGCGCTCGTTTTCACCGCCGATATTATAGCTGCGGCCCAGCACGCCCTTTTGCACCACCAGAAGGAGGGCATCGGCGTGGTCCTCCACATAAAGCCAGTCGCGCACGTTGGAGCCATCGCCGTAGATCGGCAACGGCTTGCCCGCCAGCGCATTGAGGATCACCACCGGAATGAGCTTTTCGGGGAAGTGATAGGGCCCGTAGTTGTTGGAGCAGTTGGTCAGCACCACCGGCAGCCCGTAGGTCTCGGCCCAGGCCCGCACCAGATGGTCGCTGGCGGCTTTTGAGGCCGAATAGGGCGAGCGCGGATCATATGCCGTCTGCTCGGTGAACATCACCGAAGGGTCCGCAGGCAGAGAGCCATAGACCTCGTCCGTGGAAATATGGTGGAAGCGGAAGGCGTCGGGCCTGCCCGCCTGCAGCCAGTATTTGCGCGCTGCCTCCAGCATATTAAAGGTGCCGGTGATATTGGTTTCGATGAAATCGCCCGGCCCGTCGATCGAGCGGTCGACGTGGCTTTCCGCGGCGAGATGCATCACCGCATCGGGCTTGTGGGTCTCAAAAACAGTGTCTAATGCGGGACGATCACGGATATCGACCTGTTCAAAGGCATAATCCGGGCTGTCCGCCACAGAGGCCACATTCTCCAGGCAGGCGGCATAGGTCAGCGCATCGAGGTTCACCACCTGATGGCCGCGGGCAATGGCCAGGCGCACCACCGCCGAGCCGATGAAACCGGCGCCTCCCGTAACCAGTAGCTTCATCGCTTACCCCTCCCACACAAACGGGCTGTCGAAATCCGCAAGCGCCGGCGCGGCGGCGTCTTTCTCGGACAGCACCGGGGTGCCGTCGAATTCCCAATCAATGCCGCAGCTGTCCCAGGCCACCGCACCATCGCACTCTGGCGCGTAGTAATCGGTGCATTTGTAAATCACCTCGGTATCGGGCACCCGCGTGACAAACCCGTGCAGGAATCCCTTGGGCACCAAAAGCTGCTTGCCGTTCTCCGCGCTCAGCTCGATGCCGAACCACGCCCCGTAAGACGGCGATCCCTTGCGGATATCCACCGCCACATCAAACAACGCGCCCTGACCACAGCGCACCAGCTTGTCCTGGGCCGCGGGCGGGGACTGGAAATGCAGGCCACGCAGGGTGCCGGGCGCGCGCGACAGCGAATGGTTGTCCTGCACGAAATCCAGATCCAGCCCCTGCTCTGCCATGCGGCGACGATTCCAGCTTTCGCTGAAAAAGCCGCGGCTATCGCCAAAGCGTGCCGGCGTCAGCACCTTGAGCCCCGGCAGGCCTGTCTCTTCTATCTGCATCGCTGTGCTCCGCTGTGGATCCTCGCCGCCCCGCAGGAACGGGGGCTGGTCTGCTCTGTCCTACCCTCAGTTCCCCCACCATGCCACGGCGAAGGGGCAAAAAAGGGGCGGTTTTCTGACCGGCCCTGTTCACCGGGCCTGTTCTCGGATGGCCTTTGGGCGGGCCGGCTGACCTTGGGGAAGGTCAGCTGCGTGACAGGAGAGATCCGTTGTGCTGATGGCCATCTCTGACCTATACACGTTTAACGTGATTTTTGTTTTCTTACAGATGGAAAGCCCCCCGATGCCGTCATATCAGGATTACCGCGCGCTTTTGGTCAGCAACACCGAGGGCTGGCACGATGGCGAGGGCAGGATCACCTATGCCTTTGTCAGCCAGGTGCCAGGCTATTACCCCTATGATGGGCGCTTTGATGATTACGATGTCAGCGGCGACGGAAACTATGTCCCGGCCAGCGCCTCGGTTGCGATGGATGCGCGCCAGCAGGCGCTGATGCTGCAATCAGTGGCGGCCTGGAACGAGGTGGCCAATGTCAATCTCACCCCTGCCGGTCCCGGCGATGTGCTGGATATGGCCATTGCCAGCTATGGGTTTGACGACACCGGTCTCTTTGGCTTTGTCGCTGATTTTCCCGATGCCGATGATCTGGGCACCACGGCTTCTGTGGCCGGGGATCTCTGGATCAACAGCAGCAACCCCGATCAATATGTGCCGGGCATCGGACCGATGCTGGGGCATACCAGCTGGAACACCTATCTGCACGAACTGGGCCACGCGCTGGGGCTGCGTCATCCCAACGAACGGCCAAATGATGCCGCCACCAACGGCCAGTTCACGGTGATGTCCTATGTGGCGCACCCGGGCGAAGCAGACCTGAGTTATCAGGCACAGGGCTGGGCGGTGACGCCGATGCTGTGGGACATTCAGGCGTTGCAGGCGCTTTATGGTGCCAATACGCAGACCCGCAACGACGCAACGGTCTATCTGGGCGATGGCGACGGGCGCGGGGCGCTGGCCTATCAATATGGTCAGGACAACATGACCCTGCGCGGAGAGGACGGGACCGTCCGCAACATCAGCCTGACGATCTGGGACGGCGGCGGGCAGGATCTTTTGGATGCGTCCGATGTGGCGGGCAACAGCCAGATCGATCTGCGGCCCGGGCGCTATTCCAGCATTGGCGCGCTGGACAACAATGTCGCCATGGCGGCAGCGGTGCGCGATGACAGCGGCCGCGCCATCAACCTGATCGAAGATGCCTGGGGCGGGCGGGGGCATGACCGCATCATCGGCAATGCCGCCGCCAATGAGCTGCTGGGCCGGGCGGGGCGTGACACGCTGCAGGGCGCACGGGGCGCGGATGAGCTGAAGGGCGCCTGGGGCGCGGATCGGCTGTTTGGCGGCGCGGGGCGCGATATGCTCAAGGGTGGGGGCGGCGCAGACCGTCTGTTTGGCGGCACCGGCCGCGACACGCTGCATGGCGGGCTGGGCAATGACCAGCTGAGCGGCGGCGGCGGGGCCGATGTCTTTGTGTTCTCTGCCGGGCGCGATGTGCTGCGGGATCTGCGCGAAGACGACCGGATCAATCTGCGCCGGGCGGATGGGATCGAGGATTTCGAAGACCTGTGGGACAACCATCTCGAAGAGGACGGCGCCAATGTGATCCTGCGCGATGCATCCGGCGACACGCTGGTGCTGCTGAATACGGCGCTTGCTGATCTGGACGCGGGTGATTTCATCTTCTGAGCGCTCCGCCCCGGTGGTGGGTTCTGTCAGAACAGGAAATCATCGGCGCTGATCTGCGCTGCGCTGATGTCTTCCAGCCAGATCTGACCCTGCGGGGTGGTGATGCGCAGATCATCGCCCTGCTGCGTCAGGATCAGATCCTCGAAACCGCCAACCCCGCTGCCCGGCTGCAGGCGGATCAGATCCTCATCCAGAGTGAAATCGCGGATGCGGTCGTGCCCGTGTCCCTTGCCAAAGACAAAGACATCCGCCCCGCCCCCGCCCACCAGAAGA
>Ga0189274_100236_pt1 | contig 20173 bp, 16 predicted proteins | sample N5B1minimetaG_FD_130323 | JGI IMG/M metagenome (GOLD analysis project Ga0189274, IMG submission 130323) | Marine microbial communities from the Costa Rica Dome - N5 B1 mini metaG | ecosystem: Environmental > Aquatic > Marine > Oceanic > Photic zone | place: Costa Rica: the Eastern Pacific...
AGTTTAAACAAGCTGAACCCCTACTCAAATCTGGAGTGTGGATGATTGTGAAACAAGAAGCATAAATCAAAATCCTGACCTTAGCGTCAGGATTTTTTTTGCACTAAATCTTGAGAATCTGTTAAAGAGGCTGGCTTCACCAACCTCTGACCACCAGCTGCGTTTATATTCGTAACATTTGGTTAACTTTAGATTAATATGTTAAGAACCCTACTACTACCCGTTTTTGCCTTACTATCAAGTGGATTAGCTTTTGGACAATCCATGTTCGATAATTCAATGATTCATGACATCAATATTGAATTTTATGATGCTGATTGGGACAATAAATTGGATTCACTCGCAGCATTGAATACAGGAACAGGTACCGGGACGGGTAGAATTTTAGCAGACGTGACTATAAATGGAACTTTTCTAGATAGTTGTGGAGTGAGGTACAAAGGGAATAGCTCGCAAGATCCCAATAGCAACAAAAATCCCTTTAATATTGATTTAAATTATGTCAAACCAAATCAATCTTATCAGTACAAAGACAAAATAAAATTAGCCAACTGTTTTTCTGACCCTTCAATGGTTAGAGAGGCTTTAATGTATGAGTTGTCAAATGACTACATGGATGCACCTAGAGCAAGTTTTGTAAGACTATCTATCAATGGAAATTATACAGGACTGTATACCAATACCGAGTCAATTGATAATGAGTTTTTAGACGAGCATTATGGCGATTCTGGAAATCCTTTTTTCAAATGTGACCCCATTTCATTTGAGATTTTTGGGGATAATTCAAACTTAGCCTATCATGCAGATACTATGGCTTATGATACGCTTTATGATATGAAATCAACAGTGGGGTTAACAGAGCTTCAAGCATTAACATACCAACTAGAATATTTTCCGCAAAATATTGGGCAGTTCCTTGATGTTGACCGTGTATTATGGTTCTTGGCAGTAAGCAGTGCTTTTGTTCACAATGATGGTTATACAGGTTTTGCCCACAACTTCTATGTGTACAAAATGAACAATGGTAAATGGTCAATAATTCTTTGGGATGTAAATATGAGCTTTGGGGGCTTACCTTGGAATGGTGCTGGTTTATGGGCGCAGGATATTCAATCAATGCAAGAGCAAGATCCTTTTCTGCACGAGAATGCCACCAATTTTAGACCCCTTATTGCCAATTTACTGTCACAACCAACTTACAGAAAGATGTATGTAGCCCATTACAGAACTATTTTAGATGATCATGTAAGTACGGAGAATTACTTGACAAGAGCTGAAGAAATGAGCGCGCTTATTGATGCAGATCGTCAAATAGAACCTTACCCTGAATACACCTACCAAGAATTTTTGGACAATTTGTATGATGATAATGGAAGTGGCTTTGGGTTGAGAGCTGGAATTGAAAATTTAATGGAGGCGCGATTGACTTATTTAAATGGACTGCCAGAATTTCAAGCTGCTCAGGCTGTCTTGACTAATGAGGATGTTTCAAACACCTTGCCTGACCCTTACACTTCAGTTACTTTTACGGTAGATGCAGCCAATGCCGATCAAGTGTATTTGGGTTACAAATTCGGGGAGTATGATGCTTTCACTTCAGTTGAAATGTTTGATGATGGGGCGCATAATGATGGGGCTGCCGCAGATGGCGTTTATGGGGTGGATGTTACCTTGTTTCATGAAGATGTAGAATATTATTTCTATGCTGAAAACGCAAATGCTGGCCGATTCCTGCCCAGAAGAGCACAATATGAATTCTTCAACTTGCCTGTGAAAAAAGGATTGGTGATAAATGAGCTTTCTGCAAAGAATTGGACCATAGCTGATGATTTGGAAGGTGAGTATGACGATTGGATTGAGATTTACAACAATTCTGATGACCCAATAAATCTATCTAATTATCGCCTTTCTGATAAAGGAAGTAATTTGGCTATGTGGGCGTTTCCAAATTTTACACTTCAGCCAGATTCATACTTTATTGTGTGGTGTGATAGTCAAATGACACAAAGTGGTGTACATGCTAATTTCAAACTTAAGGGCGGGGGAGAGAAGGTTTACTTGTCAGATAACTTAGGTTTCTTAATTGATGAAGTTGACTATCCTCAGCAATATGGCGATATCACTTATGGGAGACTTCAAAATGGAGATGGACCATTCAACTACCTTCTACCTACTTTTGGAACAGAAAATAGTGCTCTTGCTTCTACAGAAACTATCAGTGAACAGTTTGACTTCAGTGTTTATCCAAATCCAACCACAGATTTTGTTAATGTAAAAGTAGGGGATGAGCGCTCGCATTTGATAGAGCTGTTAGATGTGAATGGCAGAATCATTCATACACATGAATTTACTGCTAAAGAAAGTGTTGATGTGAGCAGTTTAAAAGTGGGTGTTTACTTTTTACGTATTGATCAATCGTACACTAAAAGGGTAGTGGTTCAATAAGATTTGAAAAAACGGATGACTTCATCCATCAAGAAAAACGATCCAAAAATAAAGACGATCTCGGCCTCACTCTTCATGATGTTTTCAAGGGCCGTGGTAGGAGAGGAGAAAGTGTTAATTTGGTGCGATAGGTCTTGCGAATATTCTTCAAATTGATTGATTCGCATACTTCGTTCAGAGTTAAATTCACAAAAATTAATACTGATTTCTTTTGGAATCAATTGAAGGATTTTTTCAACTGCTTTGTCGTTGGAGGCCCCATATAGAACGGTTATTTTTTTATCTCCAAATTGTTCCATTTCTTGAGTCAATGCTTTCACACCATCTTCATTGTGAGCCGCATCCATAATTACTAATGGTTGATTATTGATTTTTTGAAAACGACCTCTGAAATTGGTTAATTCAGCAATGGATTCAAATCCTTTTTTGATCAATTCATCCTCAAGATTGAACTGTTTTTTTATGCATTGAAGTGCCGCATAGGCAGTGCTTAAATTCTCTTGCTGATAGTGCGCCATCAAATCAGATTTAAATTGTTGCTGAAGGGCATAAGTTAAAGGCGCATTCATTTTTGCAGCTTGAGACTCAAATACAGCAGTGGTTTCAATTTGCTTTTTACCGATAACCACAGGAACGCCAGATTTGATGATACCTGCTTTTTCAGCAGCAATTAGCGGAAGGGTATCTCCCAAAAATTGTTGATGATCAAGACCAATATGTGTGATAACAGAAACTAGAGGTGTAATGATATTGGTAGAATCCAAGCGACCTCCCATTCCAGTTTCAATAATTGCGATATCGACCTGTGCGGCATCAAAATAATGAAATGCCAAGGCTGTAGTCACCTCAAAGAAACTCAATTGAGCTTTTTCAATATACGCATGGTGTTCATTCAGAAAACTGAGCACGGCATCTTGTGTAATGAATTCTCCATTGATTTTGATACGTTCAGTAAAATCAGAAATATGCGGAGAGGTAAAAATGCCAACTGTGAGTTCATTCATTTGCAGAGCTGCCGACATGCTGTGAGCAACAGATCCTTTTCCATTTGTTCCTGCGATATGAATGCATTGAATCTTGTCTTGCGGATTACCTAAATACGCGCAAAAGTTGCTGATTCTTTCTAAACCTGGTTTATAGGCAGTGCCACCTGACTTTTGAAAGTTAGGAATTTGTTGGAATAACCAATCAACTGCCTCTTGGTATGTCACAAAAAAAGGGCGCATCATTGATACGCCCCAAAGTTAATTCTATATTCAGTTTTTTATGATTTCTTGAATGAGAAAATCTGATAACCTACGTATTCTAAACCAGCTCCGGTTTTAGGATCATATTTCATAGTTTTAGCTGCTTTGTCAGCTAGTTTAATCAAGTAATTTGAACCTGATGTAGATTTTCCTTGCTTGAAGATGGTTTTTACAACATTTCCTGAAGCGTCCACATAGATGTCCAACGCAATTTTTCCTTCTTCTTGAGCATAAGCATCAAAGGTCGGAGGACGCGTTACTTTTCTTGAGGGGTTGTGTGTTCCGTCACCTGGTGAGTTTCCAACGCCATTTCCGCCTACGCCATCACCTGTTCCGAATCCTGGTCCGTTTCCGCCACCAGATCCGCCACCACCATTATTACCAAATGTAAAGGTGTTGTCAACGGGTGGAGTCACATCTTGGTTAGATTCTGTATTGGTATTCCCATTGCTTGAGTTTACCGTTACCGGTGAATCGTCTTGTGTATCATATTCTTGTGAAGGAGGTGTTTCGTTCACAGGAACTGGAGTCGGCTGCGGATTCATATCTGAACTTTCGCTTCCGCCCTCAGGTTGTGACCCTACTTCAAAATCAATATCATCTAATGATAGTTCAATGATTTTTTCTTGTGGTGGTGGATCTGGAACTTCCAAACTCACGAGTAAAAAGAATAAAATCATCAACATAATGAAAACCAAGGCAGCATACAAAGCTCTCCTATGATCCTCTTCTCTCAATGCCCTCAGGCTCTGCTTAATTGTTTTCATGGTTTATAGTTTATGGTGTAATTAGCAAAATGCAAAAACGATACCACGCTTTACTTATCATATGATAATACGGGTTTCCATTCTCTTTGTTTCGCTAAAGCGATAATTCTGAATACAGCTTCGTAGTTGGCCACCTTGTCACCAGAAATTTTGAGCGTTTTCTCAATTTGCTCTTCCATTTTGGCGTCTAAGATTTGGGTAGCCTCTTCAAAGGTGTAATTCTCAGTAGTTGGATCTTCAAAGAAATACATACTGTTTTCTTTGACTCCAATTTCTACTTTACCCTGCTTGGTGCTAGGATCAGCATTACTGTTTTGTGGCAGGTCTACCGGTAAGACGTTATTGGCTTGTGTACTAATGATAATGAAGAATATCAAGAGTAAGAAAACCAAGTCAGTCATAGAAGACATTCCGCCCTCTGCCTTTACTTTATTTCTTCTTCCTAAATTCATTCTTCTATTTTCCTGGTTCGTTCAATAAGTCAAGGAATTCAATTGAAGCTCCTTCCATTTGGTGGATTACCTTGTCCACTTTTGCTACTAGGTGATTATAGCCCATGTAAGCGATAATACCTACAATTAATCCAGCTACTGTCGTAATCATTGCTTCCATGATTCCTCCTGAAATATCTGCAATGTCAAAACTCGTTTGGAAACGCATGACATGAAATGCTTGAATCATACCTAGAGTCGTTCCTAAGAATCCGATCATAGGTGCAGCACCAGAAGCTGTGGCTAAAAAGCTCATTCTTTTTTCCAGGTGATAAATCTCCAATTTACCAACGTTTTCTATTGAGCTAACGATATCACGCATTGGTTTTCCAATTCTTGAAATTCCTTTCTCTACCATTCGAGCTGCGGGATTATCAGTTTGAGCACACAAATCTCTTGCAGCATCCACTTTACCGTCAATTAAATAGTCTTTCACTCTTACCATGAAATCCTTTTCTTCACGCAATGATTTAGAAATGGATAAGTATCGCTCAACAAAGATGTAGATTGAAATGACAGATAAGATTAACAAGGTACCCATTACGAGCATGTTCGTAATAGTGTCCCCCACAATCAAATCCCAGATTTTAATTTCTTTTGTTAATTCAGTTGCTCCACCAGCATTTTGTGCTGCGTTCAAGCTGTCTAACCCAGAAGTTTGAAGTAAAATATTGAAAAAGCTCATAATTTGGTTTGTTTTAATATTTAACGCCGCGTCTTTTTAATTGTTACACGACACAGTAATTCACAATCGAAATTACGAATTAAAACAAGCTCAAAAAGTGAGCCAAACAGAAGTTATTAACCGCTTAGTTTTAGTTAGCTAAACATGAAGAAATAGCAAGCTGCTCCGGCAAGATATCCGATAATGGCATACAAACTAATTTTCTTCAAGTACCATCCAAAGCTGATCTTTTCTAATCCCATCACAGCTACACCTGCAGCTGATCCGATAATTAGCGCCGATCCACCTGTTCCAGCACAATAAGCTAAGAATTGCCAGAAAATTCCACTCGTTGCAAAGTCACCTTCAACAGCTATCGGATACATACCTTGAGCGGCTGCAACTAATGGCACGTTATCTACAATTGCAGATAATAATCCAATTGCCACGTTGATGGTATAAATGTTTCCGCCCATTGAATCGTCTAAGAATCCGGCAACGGTGTTTAAGTGACCTACTTCTTGTAGCGCACCAACAGCCATCAAAATCCCTAAGAAGAATAGTACAGAAGCCGTGTCAACTTTTTGAAGTACTGAAATTACAGAAAGGTTTCTCTTCAATTCTGAAGATTTTCTTCCGTGCATCACTTCAGTAACAGCCCAAAGAACACCTAATGATAACATCATTCCGGTGAATGGAGGTAAGTGTGTTAATGTTTTGAAAACCGGCACGAAAAGTAATCCAGCTAAACCTAAAAAGAATACAAATGTTTTTTCAAAGTTAGTTACTTCAACATGTTCGTGACCTGGTAAAGCTTCTATTTTTTCAGGACGCTTAACGTTTCCTTTTGTAAAGAATGAAGCTATTACCAAAGGTACGATAAGCGCTACCAATGATGGGATAATAAGGTTGACAATAATTACAGTTGTTTCAGGTAATTGCCCGTTGTTCCATAGCATTGTAGTGGTTACGTCTCCAATAGGTGACCAAGCACCACCGGCATTAGCCGCGATAATAATGAAACCTCCAAACAACCATCTTGTCTCTTTTGAATCAATCAATTTTCTAATCACTGAAATCATCACAATGGATGTGGTTAGATTGTCGAGTGCGGCTGACATAAAGAAGGTCAGTAGACAGATGACCCAAAGCAATTTAACCTTTGAAGTCGTATTGATTCGATCTGTGATGACGGAGAACCCTTCGTGGGCGTCTATCAGCTCTACAATGGTCATAGCTCCCAATAAGAAGAACAAGATTCCGGCAATCTCAAAGAGGTGATGCATCAAACCGTGCTCTACATACTCGTGTACATGGTGCGAAGTGTGGTGTGGGTCTTTTGTTGTAAACTCTGCTTCAAAATTACCATGGTTTAAAATCTCATCTGTTTCTTTGATTACCTCATGGTTTGCAAATTCAGAGAATGCAGGGTTTAATTCTTTAATTGTTGAGTCTCTAGAGATATCTAATACTGTTTGCCCTTCTTCAACACCTAAATGTGCTTCAGGCCAAATAGCATACATTCCCCAGCAAATCATACCAATTAATAGTGCTGAAGCTGCTTTATCAACTTTGATGTTGTGCTCTAATGCGATTGCTAAGTAACCAACCACAAACACAATGACCATTATGATTCCAATTTCCATAGTTTTTCTTGTTAAACGAGTTTATTGAGCGCGATTTCAAATGCTGTTTTTGCAACTTTTGTCTTATCGCTATTGTTTTTATGTGTATTCTCCAATGCTGTTTTGATGGTGTTAGAGGTGTCTGCGAAGATACCTTCATCCGTCAATTTCTGTAAATCATTACTCATCAGGTAAGCGAATACCCTTGCCATTCCACAATTTGAAATAAAGTCAGGAATGATTGAAAGATGATTGTCAGTATAATCAGCGATTGGTCCAAAGAATATTTCTTTATCAGCAAACGGAACATTTGCTCCAGCCGAAATAACTTCCATACCGCTAGCAATCATTCTGTCTACTTGATCTTTGGTGATTAATCTTGAAGCCGCACAGGGCGCAAAGATTTCAGCCTGAATATCCCAAATCTTTTCATTCACTTCTTCGAATGAAAGCATATTTGGTGCATTCAATTTGTTGCCATCTTTATTCAAGAATAAGTCAGTAATTTCTTCAAAAGTGAATCCATCTTCCTTAATTAAACCACCTACGCGGTCAATGATTCCAACCACCTTCACTCCGGCTTGAGCCAAATAAAAAGCGGCAGCAGATCCTACATTTCCCCAACCTTGAATGATGGCTCTTTTTCCTTTTACTTCACCTCCCCAAATATTGTAATAGTGCAATACTGCTTCTGAAACACCGTATCCGGTAATCATGTCAGCCACTACGTATTTGCGATTTACTGAAGGAGTAAATTTTTCGTCTTCTATAACCTTCAAAACACCTTGTCTTAATTGACCAATTCGGTGAATTTTTTGTGCCTCTCTTGGTTGAAAATGTCCGTTAAAAACACCTTCTTGAGGGTGCCAAACTCCGCAGTCTTCAGTAATTGGAATTACTTCATGAATTTCATCTACGTTCAGGTCTCCACCTGTACCATAGTAATGCTTCAAAAGCGGTGTGACAGCCGCATACCATCTTCTTAAAACTCCCTCTTTTCTTGGGTCATTAGGATCAAAATTGATTCCTGATTTTGCCCCTCCAATTTGAGGACCAGCAACAGTAAATTTAACTTCCATGGTTTTAGCAAGAGATTCTACTTCTCTCTTATCTAACCCCACACGCATTCTTGTTCCGCCACCAGCAGCACCACCTCTTAACGAGTTGATCACTACCCATCCTTCAGCTTCAGTCTCTGCATCTTTCCATTCAAAGACAATTTCTGGTCGTTTATTCTCAAATTTTTGAAGAAGTTCTAACATGGATTCGTTTTATTTTCCATGCAAAAATAGCACAATTTTTAAATGATTGACGGGCTTTCGCTGAAGTGGGAAATTAATTAGATGGAAGATGGATTATCCCCCCACAAGAATCACTTTTAGCTCCTGTTACTGAGGCCAGAATATTCGTTTGGTTTAGTGTTCTGAGGTAGCCCAGAAAACCGAAAACTAATGCCTCTTTGAATTCAATTAGCTGAGGTGTTCCTACCTGTAAATTGCAAATGGTTCTTTTTCTGATTTCATCAATCAAGAAAGTGTTGTAGGCTCCACCACCGGTGATGAGTACATTCTTCAGTTGATATTTATTTAGCACGGATGAAATCTGTTCTGCTTCATATTGAACTATGGTGTTTAACAGATCAGCAGTTACTTGGGAGTATTGATTGCAAATCAGGAAAAGTTCTTGTTCTATCCACTCATATCCCAAGGACTTTGGAGGGGGCAATTCATGATAGGCTAGTTTATTGAGGGAATCATACAATGAAAAAATCAAATTACCTGATTGAGCAAGTTTGCCACTTTCATCATAATCTTCACCATTGTATTTTCTGATGTAATGGTTGAGTGGGATGTTAGCGGGGCCAATGTCAAATGCAATTCGTTGCCCTTTTTGTTCGAAACTGATATTAGCGATTCCGCCAAGATTAAGGCAACTATCATATTCAGAAAAAAGTAGGCGATCACCAATCGGGACAAGCGGAGCACCTTGTCCTCCAAGCTTGACATCACCAATTCTAAAGTCGTTAATCACAGGAATGCTCGTTTTATCAGCTATTATCTGCCCATTGCCTATTTGAACGGTGATTCCGTTTTCAGGTTGATGAAATATGGTGTGGCCATGACTAGCTATGAAGTCTACGGCTTCGATTTGATGTTCTTTGATGAAGGAAAGTGTGGCCTCAGCAGAAAAAAATCCAAAAGCATTATCACTATCATTGACCGCTTCTTTGCCTTGTTGGTAAGCTTTCTCGATCAATTTAAGGATTTGGGCATCATGTTTTCTTGTTGAAGTTGCAATGATTTGATATTCAAAGTCTTCATTTGATTTCCAAAAATCAATACAACAAAGGTCTAATCCATCTAAGGAAGTGCCTGACATTAAACCAATGATTCTTTTTTTCTGTTTCATCATGCTGCTGCGAACAATTATACGAAACAATCTGTTTCAAAAAGTGGATAGAACTTATAATTTAATCGTTAAATTTGCATCCATCAGAATATAGGAAAATTAAAGTCCCAGATAGATAAAAAACTAAAACCATGAATTTCGAATTTACAGAAGAGCAATTGGCGGTAAGAGACGCAGCAAGAGATTTCGCACAAAATGTTTTGAAGCCTGGAGTAATCGAGAGAGATATCCACGCTAAATTTCCAGAGCAAGAGATTAAACAACTAGGAGAATTAGGATTCTTCGGAATGATGGTTGATCCCAAGTATGGGGGAGGCGGAATGGATACCGTTTCATACGTTTTAGCAATGGAGGAAATTTCAAAGGTTGATGCTTCCACTTCAGTTTGTATGTCTGTAAACAATTCATTGTATAACTGGGGAATCGAGAGATTTGGAACTGAAGAACAAAAAGAAAAGTATTTAAGACCAGTAGCTGAAGGACAGGCAATTGGAGCTTTCTGTTTGTCAGAGCCTGAAGCAGGGTCTGATGCAACATCACAAAGAACAACTGCAGAAGATAAAGGAGATTACTATTTGTTGAACGGAACAAAAAACTGGATTACAAATGGTGGTTCAGCTTCTTTCTATTTGGTAATGTGCCAAACAGATAAAGAAAAAGGACATAGAGGAATCAACTGTTTGATTGTTGAAAAAGGAATGGAAGGATTCATTGTTGGTGAAAAGGAAGATAAAATGGGAATCAGAGGATCTGATACACATACCTTAATTTTCAATGACGTGAAGGTTCCAAAAGCCAACAGAATTGGTGAAGAAGGTTTCGGATTTAAGTTCGCTATGCAAGTTTTGGGTGGTGGAAGAATTGGGATTGCTTCACAAGCTTTAGGTATTGCTTCAGGAGCGCTAGAATTAGCGATTCAGTATTCTAGAGAGCGAACCACATTTGGAAAAGAAATTCACAAGCATCAAGCAATTGCATTTAAGTTAGCAGATATGGCTACTCAAGTTGAAGCTGCTCGTTTAATGTGTTTGAATGCCGCTCATTTAAAAGATCAAGGAAAAGAATTTATGACTGAAGCGTGCATGGCGAAGTTGTTTGCGTCAGATATTGCTCAGACTGTAACTACAGAAGCTGTTCAGATTCACGGTGGATATGGATATGTGAGAGAATACCACGTAGAAAGATTAATGAGAGATGCAAAGATCACTCAGATTTATGAAGGTACTTCTGAGATTCAAAAAATTGTGATTTCAAGAGATATCTTGAAGGATTAAGAAATGAATAGATATAAAAAAGGGGAGCAAATATTGCTCCCCTTTTTTTTGTTCTTTATTGTATTGGTAATGAAGTTGTGATGTCTCCATAAGGGATTACCATTGGATCGTCAGAGAACGGATCTTCTGTCCATACTCTTCCCATTTTGGCATCTACTTTCTCAACTTTTACGTTTTTAAAGGTTCCCACCCAAGGGGCTTGCACCATATCGCCAGCTTTTACCGTTGGTTTTACTTCCAAAGGTGTACAGTCAGCTTTCGCATGAACAGCCATTTTTCCGGCAAAACCTAATGTCAATACTTGGTCTCCGCTCACGGCGATAACAGTTGCTGCTTTGTAGTCAGCTCCATTTTTAACTGCCACAGTAGTTCCAGCTTCCCATTTAGAAGTCAAGACATGAAATGAATTCGGTTTTAGTTGATAAGTTGCTTGACCTATTCCTACTCCATCTTTATCTTTTGCTGGGTTATCCCAATCTAAGTCAATATAATTGACTACAGGTTCAGAAGGATTGGCATCATCAACAACGATTGCACGTTGCATACCTGAACCAGTTTGCCACCACGTTAATACTATGTCACCTTTTTTGGCTGTTTGTCCAGATTTAATAGGAACAATCATATAGTTGGGTATGTCTACTTCTCCGTCAAAAGTAAAATCAACCGTACTATACTCGCTTCCTGTTGCACTCATTTTAGCATTGTAAAAAATGAAGGTCTGGTCTGCAGCATCTCCAGTTGTTGCGTCTTGTTGCCATTTTACTGAAGGCGTAAGGATATAGTCGCCAGTATTTGCAGTAATCGCACCTTTAGGAAAGTCAGGAAAGGGATCGATTGCCCCATCTTCTGCTACTTCTTCAACTGTCTCGGTGGCAGTGCTGTCTGAATTGTTTTCTTCAGAGCTGTTTTCATGAGATTCTTCAGAACCTCCACAAGAAGCAAGAACAAAGGTGCTTACTCCGATAATCAATAATTTCTTTTTCATAGTGGTTTAATATTTGAAACCAAAATAGAAATTATTTTAAGAATTGTTATTCAAGGGGTTATAAATTTGGAATTAACTTTTCAAGTTGAATTCCACGAGAACCTTTCAATAGGATTAAGTGACCAATAATTTCATTGAGCTGGGCTGAATTCATCAATTCCTCAGCGGTAGAAAAATGATTTTTTGATAGGGTTTTCCCAAATTCCTTGCCTACTGTAATCAATTGAATGTCTGATTCTTCAAACCGCGCTATAATTGCTTGATGCTCTTGATCAGAAATTTCTCCCAACTCTAGCATGTCACCTAGGATTGCTGTCTTTTTAGTGCTGTCCATCATCTTAAAGCTTTCAATTGCGGCATTCATTGATGTTGGGTTTGCATTGTAACAATCTACAATTAAAGTGTTCTTTTCTGTTTTTTGTACTTGAGATCGATTGTTTGAGGGTGTGTACCCTTCCAACGCATGAGAAATATTTTCATGAGAGACATCAAAAAAACGCCCTATGCAAACTGCAGCCAGAAAATTGGTAAAGTTGTACTTGCCCACCAAATGTGTTTGGATGGGGTGAGATGTGAAATCACCTTCGTTGTATGAGAAAAGAACAAAAGGATTTAATGCAATTAGGCTTCCTTTGACATCACCTTCTTTTTCACCATAAGTCCTTGTTTCCAATTTAGGAATTCGCTGAGTTAATATATTGTCGTCTGCATTAACGAATAGCTTGCCTTTGCCTGATTCGATAAAACGGTACATTTCAGTTTTGGTATTGATTACCCCGTCTAATGAGCCAAAGCCTTCAATATGAGCGGCACCAATATTGGTGATTATTCCATAGTTTGGTTCGGCAATTTCACACAACTCTTTGATGTCTCCGGGTTTATTGGCCCCCATTTCTATAACCGCAAACTCGTGTTCGTTGGTCATTCTTAGAAGTGTGAACGGAACACCTAAGTGATTGTTCAGGTTTCCTTCAGTGATAAGTAAGTTGTACTTTTTTTCAAGAACAGCTCCAATCAGTTCTTTCGAAGTTGTTTTGCCGTTACTCCCAGTTATGCCAAGAACCGGAATGTTAAATTGCCTGCGGTGGTGTCTGGCTAATTGTTGTAGCGTGTTGAGAACGTCATCAACCAAAATGCAACGATCATCAGTCTTGTATTCTGCTTCATCAATGATTGCATAACTGCATCCTTCTTTCAATGCCTCCTCGGCAAACTTATTACCGTTGAAGTTTGCACCCTTCAATGCAAAGAAAAGAGTGTTTTGATTCAGTTTTCGGGTGTCTGTCGAGATTCCTTCACTGGAAACAAATAATTGATGTAGCTCCTCGATATTCATTAGTCCATAATTGCAGCTATGCCTGGTAAAGTTTTTCCCTCAAGGTATTCCAACATGGCTCCTCCTCCTGTTGATACATGGCTTACTTTGTTACCTAAATTAAACAAATTGACAGCAGCAACACTATCACCTCCACCCACTAATGAGAATGCACCTTTTTCAGTTGCTTCTGCAACGGCCAATGCAATTGCCTTCGTGCCGTTTTGGAAATTACTCATTTCAAAAACACCCATAGGTCCATTCCATAAGATCAATTTTGAATTCAATACAGTTTCTTTGAATTTTTGAATGGATTGATCCGAAATATCAAGCCCCATCCACCCATCTTCAATTTCATTGATAGCGACAGATTTGGTATTTGCTTCGTTTGAGAATTCATCAGCAATAATAGTGTCTGTTGGAATTAAAATTTCAACTCCGTTTTCTTTTGCTTTAGCCAAGATTTCTTTTGCAGTGTCAATGAAATCATCCTCCACCAAAGAATTCCCAACTTTTCCTCCTTGTGCTTTCACAAAAGTATATGCCATTCCTCCTCCAATAATGAGGTGATCTACTTTGTGCATTAGATTGGTGATAATTGAAATTTTCGAAGAAACTTTTGCTCCTCCAACAATGGCTGTCAATGGTTTTTCAGAAGAATTTAAGACTTGATCTACACTTTTGATTTCCTTTTCAATCAGGTAACCGAACATTTTGTTGTCCGGAAAAAACTGAGCAATAACAGCAGTTGAAGCATGAGCTCTATGAGCTGTTCCAAACGCATCATTCACGTATACGTTTCCGTGCTTTGCTAGTTTTTGAGCCATTTCAGTATTTCCTTTTTTCTCACCTTCATGAAATCTTAAGTTTTCTAAAAGTAATACCTCTCCAGCCTTTAGATTGGCAGACTGTTCAAATGCTTTTTCCCCAATACAATCAGATGCAAATGCAACTTTGGTTCCTAGATTTTTCTCTACAGAAGAAAGAATATTTTTCAGAGAGAATTTTTCTTCTGGAACATTTTTTGGACGACCTAAATGAGACATTAATACTACCGAACCACCATCAGCTAATACTTTTTTAATGGTCGGAACAGCTGCCTTAATTCTAGTGTCATCTGTTACTTCAAGAGTTTCTTTGTTTAGTGGAACATTGAAGTCAACACGAATCAATGCTCTTTTTCCTTCAAAATTGTAATCGGCTATATTCTTCATAATGAAATTTCGTTCTGCAAATATAAGCGACAAAAAAAAGAGGAGCTTTGGAGCATCCTCTTTTTTCTAATGTGTTTTCAACAGTTCGACTAGATCATAATTTTTCTAGTTAAAACTTGGTTGTTTATGAATATTGAAACCAAGTATATTCCTGAATTCGGAATTCTATCTAATTCAATGGTCTCATTGTAGATACCAGGATTTTGATTTCCTACACTTTGTTTCATTAATAATTTCCCTGTGATATCAGATACGAACAATTCAATTGATGCATGCTCAAGTGTTTGATAGGTAACATTGATTTGCTGCGAAGTCATATCCGGAATTACTTTGAATGCTTGATCTAACTGTTCATGCTTGGTGATGCTTGCTGAAGAACTAATTGAAATTGTTTCTTGCCCAAGGTAAATTACGTCTGAAGACGAAGCACCATTATTGTTAGAACGATTGTATGCGTAGTATACAGTTAAATCACCCATATCAGTTGCTGGTGCGTTCCAGGTGAATGAGAAATCTGTAACACCTGAACTAGCCGTGTGATGGATATACTCACGTCCTCCAGCATTAGCAGTAGCAGTGTTTGTTCCCGCAGTGAAAGTTCCTGCTGCATTGTCAGAAGCATCTAGAATAGTCATTTGGAACCCATTCTTTACACCTCCAGCTGATAAGTCAATGGTGTAGGATTGTCCCGGTGCATATTCATTGTTTGCGCCAGAGAATGTATAGGTAACAGTTCCGGCTGCTGGTTGCGTACTACCAGCATGACACTGAGTACAGTTGTTCTCACCTGGAGCACCTGTTTTTTGTGTGGGAGGATTTGCAGAGTAATTGGCAATGTCAAGGCCATCAATTTCATCTGCGTGATATTTAGTCAATTGTGTTTCTTCTCCGTAATAAGAGAAGCCAATGATTCCGATTACCGGAACTAAAAGGAGTAGCTTTTTATTCATAGTATAAAGTTTAACGTTCGTATAGTCGAAAAGGTTGAGCAAACATTACATAAATGTTTCACCACAAGGTCGAAACAAAATTAAAGTTTATGCTCAGCTAATGCATGTCACATTAGGCAGAATACATGTACAATTACAACTTAAATCTTCTATTGATTGAAAACCCAAAACGAAATTGGCCATCCAACCAATTAGAAGTTGTTCCCGGAATAAAGAGGTTTTCATTTAATCCTTTGCCATTTGAAAAGTGCAGGGCAAAGGCATGCCCACCTGTTAAGATTTCAAAACCGAAGCTCAAAGGTTGTTGACTAGGAATAATACTTGGTCTTCCAAAGACATGATTGTATTCTACCAATAATCCTAACATTTTGGTGAACCTTACTCTACCTGATGCACCAGCAAAAAATAAGCCGTTTTTGTCTCCGAATTCTACAAAGTTTCTGTGGTTATATCCGACATTTAATTGAGCAGAAAACCGCGGGTGAAATTGTCGTGTAATCAATAGTTGATTAGTATACATCATCCTGTTTAGGAACTTAGGGTATGAAGTCAAAAGTGTGGGTTCTGTTGTTGCGGGTGCGTAAGAAAGTGCTAAAGAACTTACAAAAGTCAAAGAAATAGGCATCCCTGAGGTCTTCTGTGTAAGAATACCATACTTTGCGTATCCATCAATAATTTGTGTTCTTAGACCAATGCCCTTACTTCTTCCAAGACCAATATCCAGTTGATCTAAAATACCATATTCAAATGCGATTCTGACATCAGCCAAGTTGTCAAATCCAAAGAAGTTCTCTAATCCACCTGAAGCTCCAGCAATGTCACCAAACTTGTGCGCAACTATAAACTCCAATGTTTGCTGAGGCAACATTTCATTACTATGATTATTGATGACTCTGGTTGCAGCAAAGGTTTCGTAAACTTTGTCTTGCGCATAAGAGTTGGTTATGCCTACTAAGATTAGCAAGCTGGTTACAAGAATTCTCATTCGTTCGCTTTTACTTTTATGTAATGCATCAAATCAAGCATTTGCTCGTCACTCATGTTTTCAAATGAATATTGAGGCATGTATTGTCTTCTTCCGCCTATGGCATAAGTTCCATAACGGGTTATGTGTGAAATTGAATAGCTGTTGTACTTGTCCTTTTTATTGTGCAAGAACTTTAAGGTTAGTTGTGTTGTATCCAAATCAAAATTCGTAATACCTCTCTCAGGAGCATGACAATGCAGACATCCAGCCACATAAATGAACTCACCATTTTTGTAGTTTGGCTCATAGCCTTCAATTACCGGAATCTTTGAAGTGCCAAAATGAGCATCATTGATCTGGTTGTATTTTGACTTAATTAAATCTTTAGCTTTTTTGTTCATGGCTGAAATATAAGCCACATACAACCCATATTCTTTATCATTGAAATTAAGGTCAGATACTTTCAGTTCGATTGATTTGTAATAATGAATCACACATCTTATTTCCCAATCTTCCATCTCCCGTCCTTGAGAACACTGCGTTGCACACAACTGAATGGCGTTAAATAAGGTGTCTCTTGTATCTCTCACTAACTCACCATATTTTTTATCATAATCCCCATTGTACCAGTGCTCTTTATTGTACATCCCATAAAAGGTAGAGGCTGGTAAAAAAGGAATGTTGTTTTTCATGCTGTACTCCAACACACGTTCAGGAGATTCGTCAGCAGGGTCGTCAGTTTCTAAAACTTGGTTATGGCAATCGGTACATAAAAAGTATTTCGAAATTCGCTTGTTCGAACCATCTTTCAGTTGTCCAAAGCGCACTAACTCTTCACCCATTCGAGCTGAGTCAGGGTCAATATTCATGAGGTAATGGTTGGGTCTCGGATCTCCCAAAATATCTAATGCGTATGATACCGGAACTCCTAGCCATCTATCTTCTAATTGAATTTCAGGGCTGTATGGTTCAAAACGCTCAGATGAGTTTGAATTTATTGCTAACACTGAAATGGTTAGAATTAAAAAAGTTACTACGGGTAATAATTTCTTCAGCATGCTTAATTTTGGATATCGAAAGATAAAAAAATTGAATGAATAATATCCTCTCTACACCAATTGAATACTTAAAAGGAGTTGGTCCTAAGAGGGGAGATATTCTCAGAAAGGAAGCCAGCATCTTTACTTTTGGGGATTTGATGCACTATTTCCCATTTCGTTATATCGATAAATCTGCCTATCAAAAGGTGAAAGATATTCCTCTTGAGCAGGGCGCCGTTCAACTCAAAGGCCAAATTATAGGATATAAAGAAGTGAAATTTGGAAAGGGTAAACGACTAGAAGTTCGTTTTCAAGATGACACAGGTGTTATTGATTTAATTTGGTTCAAAGGAGGGAAATGGATAATTCCCAAACTCGAAGTTGGGGGTTGGGTAAAAGTGTATGGCAAGGCCAAGCAGTTTGGACCAAAGTTTAATATTGCGCATCCAGATATAGAATTTCTAAATTCTCCCAAAGAAGATACCTTGGGACTTCAAGCTGTTTATCATTCGGGTGAGAAATTGCAGAACTTAGGATTCAATTCGAAAGGAATAGAGCGAACAGTTGAGCAATTATTGCCGCAGCTGAAAGGGAAAATTGAAGAATTTTTGCCAAGATGGATTTTAAACGAACTCAACCTGATGAGCAGAGAAGAAGCAATTTTCAAGATTCATCAGCCCAAAACAATGGATGAGGCTAAGCGCGCACAATTAAGGTTGAAATTCGAAGAGCTGTTTCTTTTGCAACTAGAATTAGTTTATCGAAAAGAAATATCTAAGAAGAAAATACAAGGAATTGTTCTTGAGAAAGTGGGACAGCACTTCAATGATTTTTATTCAAATCATTTGCCATTTGAACTTACGAATGCCCAAAAAAGAGTAATTCGGGAAATTCGCCAAGATATTGGATCAGGCATTCATATGAATCGCTTGTTGCAAGGAGATGTTGGTTCAGGAAAAACATTGGTAGCCTTAATGACAATGCTCATTGCAATTGATAATGGTTATCAGGCCTGCTTAATGGCTCCTACCGAAATTTTGGCAAATCAACATTTTCAAACCATTTCGAAATTCCTTGAAAAGATGGATTTGAAAGTCGCCTTATTAACAGGTTCAACTAAGAAATCAGAGCGTAAAATTCTTCATGAGCAACTTAAATCAGGAGAAATCAATATCCTTTGCGGTACACATGCTTTGTTGGAGGATGTGGTAGAATATGAGGATTTAGGAATTGCGATTATTGATGAGCAGCACCGCTTTGGAGTAGCTCAACGATCTAAGTTATGGAAAAAAAATACCTTACCTCCACATATTTTGGTGATGACTGCTACGCCTATACCAAGAACTCTTGCCTTGACTTTCTATGGTGATTTGGACATTTCTGTTATTGACGAATTACCACCCGGAAGAAAAGAGATTCAAACTTCACACCGTTCTGAATCATCTCGATTGAAGGTGTTTCAATTTATGGAAGAAGAGATTGCCAAAGGACGTCAAGTTTATGTGGTTTATCCCTTAATTCAAGAGAGCGAAACACTGGATTATAAAAACTTGATGGATGGCTATGAAGCAATTACCAGAAGGTTTCCGCTACCAAAGTATCGGGTCAGTATCGTCCACGGACAGATGAAAGCTGAGGATAAAGACTATGAGATGCAGCAGTTTGCAAAAGGCAACACACAGATTATGGTGGCTACCACGGTTATAGAAGTAGGCGTTAACGTACCCAATGCTTCTGTGATGATCATTGAATCTGCAGAGAAGTTTGGCCTTTCTCAATTGCATCAGTTGCGCGGTAGAGTGGGGAGAGGGGCCGACCAATCTTATTGTATTTTAATGACAGGCTATAAACTCAGTGAAGATGCCAAGAAACGGTTGAGTACTATGGTTGAAACCAATGATGGCTTTAAGATTTCTGAAGTAGATTTGAAACTAAGAGGCCCTGGAGATATTATGGGGACTCAGCAAAGTGGAATCCTTAACTTGCGATTATCTGATTTGGCAAAAGACGCTCAAGTGGTACAATTAGCACGATTAAAAGCGCAAGAATTGGTCGAGAAAGATGCAGGACTCAAAGAAGCAGAGCATCAAAATTTGGCTCAGATCATGCGCCGTATCCTCAAAAATAAGCCTAATTGGAGTCGCATCAGTTAGTGCACTTGATACGGCTGTTATTACTTATTCGGTGTTGACCTCTTACTTTTAGTTTTCCTCTTTTACATATGGTGTTGGATGTGATAACTTGACCATCTTCAGCTGATTTACGTGACATAACAATTCCGTAAGCTGTAGTTGTGTTATTGACAATTACATTATTTGGTCCATTTTGACCATGTGATCGATCAAAAGCTATGGTGTTAACCACATTATTGGAGATCAAATTAGCTTCAGGATAGTTACCATGAAAGGTGATATCACTAGCCCTGTTTCTTCGATAAAAGTTACCAGTCCAGTATGGATTAGTGGAGGTATTTTTTGTTAACTTATTAAACTTAGCTCCAATTTGTAAGAGCATAGAGTGACGCAAAGAGTCGAAGGCGCACGATTCAATCAAATTTTCTGAGGCGGCATATTGAAGTACCACACCATATCCCACACCTCCAGCTCCATGATTGAAGGCGTTTTTTGCTGAAAGTTGATAGACTGAACAGTGACTGGATTTATCGATTTGAACATGCGCATAATTACAGTTTCTTGATTGTACATTGCTGATCCAACAATTTTGAGCTAATTGAAAAAGAATGTTTGAGTAGCGCTCTTGAGGTGATGCAGCAGGACTAT
>Ga0189274_100238_pt1 | contig 19974 bp, 13 predicted proteins | sample N5B1minimetaG_FD_130323 | JGI IMG/M metagenome (GOLD analysis project Ga0189274, IMG submission 130323) | Marine microbial communities from the Costa Rica Dome - N5 B1 mini metaG | ecosystem: Environmental > Aquatic > Marine > Oceanic > Photic zone | place: Costa Rica: the Eastern Pacific...
CAGGTGCACTTTGACCGTGGCCTCGCAGATGCCCAGCTCATTGGCGATGGACTTGTTGGTGGCCCCGTCGATCAGCTTGGTCAGGATCAGCCATTCACGCCCCGAGAGCCCATGCGCCGCTGCCGAAGCGGGCAGGTCGCGCAGGCGCCGGCTCTGTGCCGCAGCGCCGATCGACGCCCCGCGCAAAGCCACCTCGCGCACCGAGCCCTGCGACCAGTCGGCAATCCGCGTCGCCACCCTCGGGCGCGGCTGCATCGCCCCTGTTTGACGTCCTGTCTGGCGCCCTCTCCGGGCCTGCCTCATCGTGGCCAGTACTGTGGCCCGGTCCTCCAACTGGGCCACTATCTGTGCGACTGTCTGGCCGAATGCTGCCCTCCTCCGGGCCTGCGGAACCGGTCTGCGCCTCGGATGCGGCGGTCACCTCGGCCGCATGAAGCGCTGCGGAAATATCCGATGGCACGATGCGATAGCCGCTTTGCACCACCCGCAGCGCCGCAATCAGCGCATCTGCGGATTTGCGCTGCGGGATCACCGCCTCGGCATAGCTGCTGAGCGCCGACTGCAGGCTGAGCGGGCAATCCTGCCCCATGATCAGGATCAGCAGCGACGCCATGTTCTGCGCCTTGAAACGGCGCAGCTGCTCCACCAACCCGCTGCCGATCTCGTGGCTGTAAAACAGCACGAGATCCTCCTCGCCCAGCCCCGACAGGGCGGCAAGATCATCACAGCAGGATCCGATCCGGTAATTGTTGCTCTGGCAAATGGCCAGAAACATGTCACGCAACAGTCGGCTCTCGCCGACGATATGAACAGGCATGTCACCCCCCACACTCTTTAATTCTGATCCATACACAATCAGTTCTGGTCAACATGGCGCGCGCTGCTTCGGGGTTGAACAGGCCCGTTGCACCCTGCGCCCGGGCTCATGGCTGCGACCCCCGTCACAGACCCTGCGCCCACTCATAAAAACAGGTCTTTTTTTTGATGCCTCGCGCAGCGCAGGGACAGAACACATCCCCCAAAGCCCCACGAGGAGACCGCCTTTTGCGGTCCGGCCTGCCGGATCTTTCTGACCCGTTTGGCCTTCTGCCCTGCACGCTCACAGTAACAACCACAGGGTGTTTCGGGTTGAACAGCTGCCTGCACATCTGGGTTCAGATCCACCGCGAAAAACACATCAGGCGGATCCGTTACCCGGATGAACCACCTGTTTCAGGTCCCCACCCTCCGGATAGGTTCAAATTACACTGAATCCGCTTCAATTTGTTGAAAAAACATACCTCCTATCGGGAAAAGAGAGGGAGGAATACAACCATATAAGATGTTGTTTTCATATATCCTTCTGATTTATCAACAGAAATACCCACGGATATGGCGCTTGGGCTCCTCTCCGTCAGATGTAGATTTTCGTTAATTTTCACGCCTTTTGGAGAGGTCACGGCAATCCTTGGTTGTTTTTATCCACCTCAAATCTCCCTTAAGGTCGTTTTCTTCTGCTTCGCCCTGTGCCGCAGGTCGGGAAATTGGCCAGGCGATCTACCCCTTTTGCCGTATTCCCCCTGCCCGACCGCATTTTCCGGGCTCTCAAGGAAAAGAATTAAATTATTGATTAAAAACATTATTTAGCGATAACCATTTGCCGGCCTTGTGGCACACGATCCCGTGAACACAAGATATAGGCACCTCTCCAAATTCCAGCGAAGCAACCAGAAGATGTTGGCAGCATTCGGCGCAAATCTGCACCACAGGAGGTGCGAATCACACCGAATCAGGGGCCGTCCTCGGTCGGCTGCAGGGCAATTTGAGAGCGGCGCGCCCTCAGGCCCCGGCCAAAACACCCCGGAATGCGCCCCATTGGTGGTAGCGAGACCCACAACCTGTGCGATATTGCCCCTGCGCTCCCACCGGCGGCGTACCCCCTCTGCGCGATTTGACGTGGGCGGCGATATGGTAGGCTGAGGTCATATTCGTCGTAATATGCCGGGGGGCAATATGCATGTATTCGGGGGCACCGTGATTGACACGGGCGAGGTTGCGCTTGCGCGATCTTTTCAAAGACAGGTTTCATCCATAACGACAACAGCCATCGCCGAAATCGACTGCCACGGGGCGCAGCCCCTGTGGGTGGCCACCTTTGGCGCTGGTGCGCCTGTGCAGATCCGACACCCTCGGATCCCGCAGGACCACAGAGATCAGCTCTTGCAGGCCAGCAGGATGATCCGCTGTGTCCAGCTGCCCGATCCCGGGCCCTGGAGTGATCTTCTCAATGACATGCTGCACACCCAGAAAAGCGAGGCCGCGCCGGGCGCGCGCCCCGGACGCTGGGTGGTCTTTGCCTGCACCTTCGAGGACGGCAGCAAGGACCGCATCGCTCTTTATCTGCAAGGCAGCCAACATGATGCCCATTGCGCCGACATCCTGCCCGCGATCTGGCCGATCGCCCGTCAGGATGTCCTGCGTGAGATGCTGGGATCGGAACCGGATGGCGCGGGGGGCACTGCCCGGCTCCGGTCCCAGTTCATATCCGATGCCACTGGTGGCAGCGCCCAGGACATGAGCCAGGACATGGGCCAGAACACCGGCCCAAACACTGGCGCAGATGCCACAGACAGCCCAGAGACAGGATCGGGGCCCGCCCCTGATATCTCCGAGGCGATGCTCTGGACGATTTCCACCAAATCCGACAGCGCGGTTCTGGTGCTCGATGAACAGGGCCAGTTGCTGGAAAGCAATGCGGCCGGGCGTGACATGCTGGACGCGGGCACTTTGCTGCGCTGCAACGGGGGCACGCTGCGCTGCGCCGATGACAGCGAAACCCGCGCCTTTTATGCCGCGGTGCACAGCTGCGTCACCGACGCCAGCCCCACATCCACCAGCCCCACAACCCAGGGCGCACAAAGCGGGGGCAGACAGGCAGGCGGCGGCCAGGAGCTGATCGTCTTCCTGCATGACAGCACCTCTGACATGCGCCTGCCGCTGTCGCTCAGCTGTTATCGCTGCGCAGACACCCGCCGGGCACTGGTGGTGGCAATCCTGCCGCGCCAGCCCGACCGCACCCGCATCGAGATGCTGGCCCAGAAAATGGGGCTCTCTCCCTGTGAGGCGCGCGTGGCGGCCCTGATCCAGCTGGGCCTGTCCAACCGCGAAGCCGCCCATATCGCAGGGCTGAAGGAGCAGACCTTCAACACCTACGCCAAACGGGTTCTGTCGAAACTGGATGTGACGGGACGCACGGAAATGGCACAGCGACTGACCTGGCAGGCGTCGCTGGGGAGGGCATCATGAACAAGGTGACCCATGACACCAGTTTTCAGGGCCCGCCGGCACCGGTGCCGCCCAGTGCTGCCTATGCCCATACCGGCATGCAGACAGAGCCAGGCACCAGGGCGCAGACGCGCAGCCAGGGGCAGATCATGACGACCGCCCCCTCCGACGATACCCCTGACGCAACTGGCCCAGCCGAAACAGTCGATACAGTCGAAACAGCCGCGCGCGATAGTCGTAACGGGGGTGCCACACGCGAGACAGAGGATCAGGCGACCCACACCAGCCAGCCTGCAGAGCCATCCAGCCAGCCCAGTCTTGGCCCCGCAGATCTGCGTCTGCTCAACCAGCTGCTGCACGGTGGCGACCGGCCCCTGGCCGAACGCGCCGATCTGGTCGAACTGCACAAGCGGATCCTGACCATGTTCACCACCCTCAACGAGGGGCTGGGCGAAACCCAGGATCGCAAGGCCGCCCAGGACCGCGCGGCACTGGGGGCGCGGATCGATGATCTGGAGGCCGCCGTGAACCGGATGGAAGGGGCGCTGCGCATCGAGATGGAGCCGGTTCTGCGGGACAGTTTTGCCCGTGTGATTGCCGAAACCGCCCGCCCGCAGCGCAGCTGGTGGGACCGGCTTGGCCGGGCCGGGGCGCTGGCCCTTCTTCTGGGCGCCGGGCTCACGCTTGGCGCGCTCTACCACGGTGAACTGCGCAGCAGCGCCAGCGCGCTCCTGCAGCAGATACAGACCAGCCTTCAGGGCACAGGGTCCTAACACAGATCCATCGCATGAGCCCTGACGGCCCCTGCCCCGTGACGCATAAAAACAGAGTCTAACATGGATGTTTTGACTCGATAACACCAACACCCGCGTGCGAACGGCCTGTCATGACAGCCGTCCACCCCGGGGGGCCATTGTCCCGGCCATCCCAGCCTGGCCCCCCGATCAACCGGGTCACTGAACAAGGCGCGGCCTGCCCAACACAGGGCCCGTCCATGGATCTGAAACAAGCGGGTCCAAAAACCGCAGCGCCACAGCATTTTGTCCCCATTTGGGGGCATCGGCATCCACCAAACTGCGCTGCAATCGACACCAAGGCAGCTGCTGCCTGTTTCACCGGCCAGGATCAGACACCTTCCCCTGGTCGGATTTCTAGAAAGGGGCGCGCCCATCGGGCGCCCGGGGGGCCCCGCAGAGTCATTAGGAGGATAATATAATGGGTACGCGTGACGACAATCCAGACTGGGAAGTCTGTAATCCGGATTGCGAGATCGAATTCAGCGATGACAAAAACTCTCCGAACTACAACGACGGAGTGACCGAGCGTGGCGGAACCGATAGCAATGTGATCAATCTGAACGACCACGACGCCGGCGACAACGCAGCCGCAGGCGCAGGCAATGACGCCGTCTACGGCAACGAGCGCAACAACCGGCTCGATGGCCAGTCCGGCCAGGACTATATAGAAGGCCGCGACGGCGATGACGACATCCGCGGCGGCACCGGCAACGACTATCTCTTTGGGGGCGACGCCGACAATCAGGGCGATGACGGCGACGACTGGATCGACGGCGAAGAAGGCTGCGATTACATCGAAGGCGAGAATGGCAATGACACCCTTCTGGGGGGCAAGGACCAGGACAGCGTCTTTGGCGGCAATGGCGACGACCAAATCTTTGGTGACGATGCAGACGGCGACGAAAGCAACGGTGATGACGGCGATTACCTTTATGGTGATCTCGGCAACGATTGCATGGACGGCGAAGGCGGCGACGACTGCATGTGGGGTGACCAGGGGCAGTCCGGCGAAACCATCTATGATGGCGACGATACCATGTATGGCCGTGGTGGCAACGACCGGATGAATGGTCAGGGCGGCAATGACCGCATGGCCGGTGGTCTGGGCGATGACCTGGTGATCGGTGGCTCCGGCAACGACGAAATGTTCGGCGACGAGCGTCAGTCACAGAACGATGATCTGGACTTTGGTGCCGACAGCGGTCCAGCCGGCAAAGGTGATCATCCGGATGGCAACGACTGCATGCTGGGCGGCGATGGTCATGATACCATGGACGGTCAGGGCGGCAATGACACCATGTTTGGGGAGACCGGTGACGACCTGATGCAGGGGGGCCGTGGCCGCGACCTGATGGATGGCGGCGCTGGCCGTGACGACGTCAATGGCGGTGCCGGTTTTGACACCATGCGTGGTGGCTCCAACAACGACGTGCTCGAAGGTGGCGCCCAGGGCGACCTGATCTTTGGTGACCATGGCCGCGTTCAGGGCTATCGGATCGACTGGGATTGCTGTGACGAGGATGAAAAACCATCCAACGGCCTGCATGCCAGCACCGAAGGTTTGCGCGACGTTGACTGCCCGGATTGCTACACACCTTATGATGAAGGTCCCGAAGGCAACGACCGCATCCGCGGGGGCTCCGGAAATGACACCATGTATGGTGAGGGCGGCAATGACGTCATCATCGGTGGCCGTGGTCGTGATGAAGGTCACGGTGGTGAAGGCAATGATCGTCTCTTTGGCAACAAAGGCAACGATACACTGCACGGAGACAGCGGCGATGACTGCGTGCACGGCAATATCGGCGACGACTTGCTGCACGGAGACGGTGGCAATGACACGGTCAAAGGTGGCCTCGATAATGACGAGGTCTATGGCGACAGTGGCAACGATTGCCTCTTTGGTAACGAAGGCGACGACACTCTCTTTGGCGGTAGTGGCCGTGACAAAATGTTCGGCGGCGACGGCAATGACGTCATGAGCGGCGGCACAGGCCAAGACACCATGTACGGTGGTAACGGCGATGACTTCGTGGATGGCAACGAGGGCAATGACACCGTCAATGGTAATGACGGCGATGACGTTCTCGAAGGCGGTAGTGGCAATGACAACCTAAATGGTGGCAATGACGACGACTGTCTCTATGGCGAAGACGGCAATGACAACCTGAATGGTGGCAATGGTGATGACTTCCTGGATGGTGGTGACGGCAACGACACCCTCGATGGTGGCGATGACAATGACTACCTGAAAGGCGGCGCTGGTGATGACGAGCTGACCGGCAGCGACGGCAAGGACGTCTTCATCATCGATCTGGAGTGGGATGGTACATCCTTTAGCTCCACCGATGGCACCGACTGCATCACGGACTTCGACATCGATCAGGACCATGATGTGCTGGCCTTCCGCGTGACCAACGTGGGTGGCGGGCTTGGCACCACCGCACAGCAGGCCTTTGGCGCTGTGAACGGAGAGGCCAACGTCACCGATGACGGCACCGACACCACCATCGAGATCGGTGGCGCGACGGTCATCATCAAGGGGCTGACCAACGTCAACGGCTTCACTTCGCTGGGCCAGGATGCCATCCCGATCGGGGGCGTGGGCATCAACGCGGTCAGCACCGGCGATGCCGGCAGCTATGAAGCCATCCGTGTCGTCACAAGCGATACCGGCTATGACGACAGCTATGACAACATCTGGGGTCACTCTGTCTGAGCCATAGGAACGATCCCCCCGGAGGCGGCCGCTTCCGGGGGGGTCTAGCCCTGGTTCAGGACAGCGATTTGGTCCCCGGCCAAGGATTGCCACCTTGGACCAGGGCGCTGTCTCCCAGCTTCATCAACTTCACCATCGTGCAACCGGGGGGTCACGGGAATGAAGACGAAACGGGTCTTTGACGGACAACGAGGTGTCATCACCTCCATTTTTGTAGCGAGTATCTTTGTTAACCTGCTTGTCCTGACAGCGCCGCTGTACATGTTGCAACTTTTTGCCCGGGTCATGGCCTCGGGCAGCCTGCCAACACTGTTGGCCCTGACCACTGGCGCGGCGATCGCGCTGGTGTTCTTTTTTCTCTTTGATGTCATTCGCCAGCGTCTGGTGGCGCGACTGGGCTCGCGGCTCGAAGCCCGGCTGAGCCCGGCGGTCCTGCAGGCGCTGATCAGCGGCGCCCTGCCCGCCGCGCTGCGCAGCGCCGAACCGATCCGCGACATCCAGGATCTGCGCGGCTTTGTCACCAGCCCGGTGTTCATCGCCCTTCTGGATGCGCCCTGGTCGATCCTTTTCATTGCGCTGATCTTTGTCTTCAGCCCCATTCTGGGCCTGGTCGCCGTGGCCGGGCTTGCGGTGCTGCTGACCCTTGGAGTGCTGAGCGAGATGATGGCGCGCAAACCCGGCGAAACCGCCGAGGAGGCCGCGCGCGAAACCAATGCCGCGGTCGAGGAGATGATGCTCAATGCCGAGATCATCCATGCCATGGGCAAGACCAACGCCCAGATCGGACGCTGGCGCGGGCGGGCCTTTACCGCCATTCTCTTTGGCACCCTGGTCACCGACCGAGTGGCGCTGATGACCTCATTGGCCAAGGCCACCCGCATGGGGCTGCAGATCGCCGTGCTGGGCGTGGGGGTGGTTCTGGTCATCAACAACCAGCTGACACCGGGGCTGATGATTGCCTCGTCCATCCTGCTGGGGCGGGCGGCAGCCCCGGTGGAGCAATCCATCGCGGGCTGGCGTGCCTTGCTCAAGGCACGCAGCGCCGTCGCCCGGCTCAATCTGCTCTTGGCCCATGCCGAAACCGAAGGCGCGCAGATGGAGTTGCCGGACCCGGATGGCCGGCTGTCTGTCGAGGGCGCCACCGTGGTGCTGCCCGGTCGCCAGGATCCGCTGCTGATGGACATCACCCTGACCCTGCAGCCCGGCCATGCGCTGGGGCTGATCGGGCCGTCCGGGGCGGGCAAGACCACATTGGCGCGCGCGCTGGTGGGGCTGCAGCCCCTGGTGCGGGGGCATGTGCGCATTGATGATGCCGCGCTCACCGATTGGGACCCGGAACAGATCGGCCGCCACATCGGGTTTCTACCCCAGCAGGTCGAACTGTTTCGCGGCACCATTGCCGAAAACATCGCCATGATGGACCCCGGCGCCAAACCTTCGGATGTGGTGGCCGCGGCCAAACGCGCCCGCGTGCACGAGCTGATCCTGGCGCTGCCCGGCGGCTATAACGCCGAGGTGGGCCCTCGCGGCAGCTATCTCTCGGCAGGGCAGCGCCAGCGCATCGGTCTGGCGCGCGCCTTCTTTGGCGATCGCAAGCTGATCGTGCTGGATGAGCCCAATGCCAATCTCGACCCCGAAGGCGAAGAGGCGCTGGCCTCGGCCATCGAAGCCGCCTGTGCGCGGGGCGCCATTGTGGTGGTGGTGACGCATCGGCTCAATCTGCTGCGCCGGGTCAGCCATGCAGCGCTGCTGCAGGACGGCCGCATCGCCCGCTTTGGCGAGGCGCGCCAGATCATCGAAGCCGCCACCCAACCCCTCAGCCGCCATCAGGGCGATCCGGGGCAAGATCCCAAAGTCACCCCCCTGGCGCCGCGCCGCGCGGCCCGCCAGGGGCATGACGTCGACAGCGCTGCCGCAGAAGGAGCCCCGTCATGACTCGCACAGACAACCACGCTCCCGGACGTGATCTGGCGCCGCGCGCCACAACCGATCCCGACCTGCCAGGCGGGTTTCAGGATCTGATGCCCGATGGCTTTACCCTGCCCCGCACCCCGCCCACCCGCGTGCGCCAATTGGTGATGTGGATGCTGGTCTGCGGCTTTGGCCTGTTTGGCGGGCTGGTGGTCTGGGCCAGCAAGGCCGAGCTGACCAGCGCCGTGGTGGCCCCCGGCAGTTTCTCGGTGGCCGGTGACCGGCTCAGCGTGCAGCATCTCGAAGGGGGCATCCTGCGGGAAATCAATGTGAGCGAAGGCGATCTGGTGGCAGAAGGCGATGTGATTGCGGTGCTGGACGGGCGGCGGATGCGCGCCAGCCGCGCCATCGTGATCAGCCAGCTGACCAGCTATCTCGCCCAGGAGGCCCGGCTGAAGGGCGAACTGGCCGGAGCGCAGGAGATCGCCATCACCCCAGAGCTGGACCGGCTGATTGCCGACAGCCCCGAACTGATCTCGCTGTTTGAGGTCCAGCGCGATGTCTTTGACAGCAACCGCGCGCTTTATGAGGGCCAGACCAGCATCCTGCGCGAGCGTATCAGCCAGCTGCGCCAGCAGCTGAACGGGCGGGCGGCCCGGATTTCCGCGGTGGAACATCAGCTCACCCTGGTGGCCGAGGAAATCCAGGATCTGCACACGCTCCTGCAAAAAGGGCTGGTCCCCAAAACCCGCCTCAGCGACCGGCAGATGCAGCAGACCGGGCTGATGGGCACTCTGGGCGCGCTGGAGAGCGACCGCGAGAACATCCAGATCCGCATCGCGGAGATGGAAGAGCGCATCCTGCAGGTCCACCGCGATACGGTGAACCGCATTTCCGGCGAAACCCAGATGGTGCAGGAGCGCATTCTGGATCTGCGCCAGCGGCTGGATGCGGCAGATGATGTGATCGAGCGCCAAATCATCCGCGCGCCGCGCGCAGGCAGGGTGGTGGAGCTGGCGATCAACACGCTTGGCCAGGTGATCAATCCCGGCCAGAACATCCTGGAGCTGGTGCCCTCGGGCAGCGATCTGATCCTGGAGACCCGGGTGTCGCCCACCGATATCGACGAGGTGGTGCCTGGCGGCAGCGCGCGGGTACAGCTGAGCGCCTATAGCTTCCGCTCGACCCCGCCGGTGTCCGGCACCGTCACCATGGTGGGGGCCGACAGCATTGCCGATGAAACCAGTGGCGCGCCCTATTACCGGGTTCATATCCGCATCGCCCCTGAAGAGCTGGCAGCACTGCCCAACGTCAAGACCCTGCCCGGCATGCCCGCCCAGGCCATGATCGAGACCGGCCGGCAGACGCTGGCGGATTACCTGCTGAGCCCGGTTCTGCGCAGCATGTCCAACGCGCTGCGGGAAGGAAATGGCTGACCGATCTGCGGCCCGTCCGCATGGCTCTTTGGCTTTGATGCGGACAGGCAGCCATATCAACGGCAATCCTGGGGGGGGAGACGCCGGTCAGCCAGCCCCGCCCGGCAGATTTGTCTCTGCCGGGCGGTTTTTTTCACGAGGGCAAAATAGGTCCGGATCGGACCAAATGTTTCGCACGCGAAACATTTAGACAGACATGCTGACCTAATTGCATGCAGACCTGGATGTCGCAAAAACAGGCTCTGTGTCAGGGATGGGCCAATGGGCTGGGGCAGCCTGCTGGCCGGTCTCAGTCGCTGAGGCGTTTTTTCACCCAGCCCACAAATGCCGCATCCGCCTTGCGCAGCCGCGGGCTGCCAGAGCGGCGCCACATCGCGCGCCATTCCGCTTCCAGCGCATAGACATCCGCCCCCGGCATCAGCGCGCGCGCCGCCTCCAGCGCCTCCTCGCTCAGCACCGGCGGGCGCTGGGTCGGATCGACCACCTCATGTTTCTGGCTGAAGCGGATGATGTCGCCGGGCCGTTCCTCCAGCGCGTAATCCGGCAGGGGCTGGGCTGCGATCATGTCGCGCAGCATCTTGCGAAACACCCGCCGCGGAGAGGCGGAGCCGGATTTCTTCAGGAGGGTTTCCACCGAAATCTGCCAGCTGTCCTGGCGCCCGCAATGTTTGCGCGCCAGCTCGTAGATGCGCCGCTCCAGCGGTTTCCTGAGACGAAAGTAATCGCGGCTGAGCGTCAGCACCGATTTCGACAGCACCGCGCGATAGATCCATTCGCTGAGCGTCACCACCACATTGACCATGCGCCCGCCGCGCGCCTTGCGCACGATCTCCCAGCTTTCGATCAGACCGAAACCGCTGGTCACCTCCTGGCCGCCAGTGACGATATTGGTGGTGATGCGGGTGCCTGCCAGCCGCTCAAAGGCTTCGCGCAGACGGCGATAGGCATCGCCCGAGGTCTCGCGGTTGGTCGCCACCAGCAGGTCATGAGCGGTGAGATGCAGCGTGCGGCTGACCTGCCGTCCTGCATTCACCGCCGCCATCAGCTGGCTGATGCAGAAGATCAGGATGTCCTTGTCGTGGATCGTCGCCAGCCCCTTGACCGAGGGCACCACGGTGATCTCGGCACCGTTGTGTTCGTAGTTCAGAATGCGCCGGTCGGGCCGGGTGCCCAGAGAGAACAGCGGATGCTCCATCGAGGCGAGATCGTTTTTGGGGATCGCATCAAAGATATCGCAGAGAAAGAAATCCCCCCCCTGCGGCGCGCTGCCCCCTGCGCTCATCTGGCCCGTGGTCTGGCCTACCATCGTACTGTCCCGTCTGCTCTGCCCGCCCCCCCGCTTTGCGGGCCTTATGGCCTCTTTCGGGGTGACTCGCGTCTTCGTGGTTTTGATTACGCTCACCCTAGAGTTATCCACACCACTTCTCAACGGGGGTTCAGAGTCACCCTGTCGGGGGTTCAGAGTCATTTCATCGGGGTTTCGGAATCACATGGGGCAAAAATTCTGCCCAGAAGCCCAATAAAAAAAGGGCTTTGCGGAAAGGCCGCTTGCGCTCTAACTTATAAATAACTCAATAATAACATACACAAAAAATTTCCACGCTCTCTCAGCCCTGCGGTCCCGCCCCTGAAAGACGCCTGGAAATCCGCTGCAACCCCCTGATTTGCTAAGAAAATTCAAAAAGCATGCGCATATTTCTTTCATGTGCGCTGTTTTATGCTATGACAGGAAAAAGGCAGCACATGCAGGCACGGGGGGCTCTCCCCTCTCACCGGACGCGACAGTCTTCAGATCGCGCTCTTGCCCTCATCCCTGCCCCAAAAGTTGAATACACCGGCCCCGCATATGGCCGGTCTCCTGGCGCCCCTTGGCGCAAAGACGATCAGACAGGACCAGCAGGCGAGGCGATCCGAGATGGCACGAGACAGTTTGAAGAAAGACGCAGGCACCCCCCTGCCCCCCTATTTCAACATCGACCCCGATGTGGCCCTTGCCGATCTTGAGGCGCCCACCAGCACCGAAGGTTTTGCCGAAATTGCCGAGGCCTGCGCCCGCGGCCGTGCGGATCTGGCAAGCCGGGGCATGAACGAGGAAGGACGCAAATCGCTGCGTCTGTTTTCGACCTGGGAAATCACCCGCTATCTGATCCCCGTCGCCCAGGCCCATTTCCGCCGGGTGCTGAAAGCCAACCCCGACCTGCCCCAGGGCAAATCCGAAACCGAGGGCGGCGCCAAATGGTTCACGCTCGACGAGGTGCTGCGCCTGCGCGCCCATTTTGCCGCCCAAGGCTCCAAGGCCAAGGATTACACCCCCTACCGCCCCGAGGGCCTGCCCGCCAAGATGGTCGCTGTCGCCAACTTCAAGGGTGGCGTTGGCAAGACCTCTACCGCCGCCCATCTGGCGATGTCGGCGGCGCTGGATGGCTACAAGGTGCTGGTGATTGATCTCGATAGCCAAGGCTCGATGACCTCGATCTTTGGTGGCCGCGTCGAGGATGAATGGCAGACCGCCTTTCCGCTTCTGGCGCGCCATTACGGCGATCATCTGCGGCTGGAAAACCAGCGCCGTCTGGATCGCGGCGATGCCCCCCAGCCGCTGGATGACAGCCTGTCGGCCGCGATGGAGATGACGGCCAGGGACGTGATCCAGCCCACCCATTGGCCCAATATCGATCTCATCGGGGCGCAGCTCAATCTGTACTGGGCGGAATTCCAGATCCCGGTCTGGCGGATGGCGGCGCGCTCCTGGAAGCTGTGGGATGCGCTGACCGAGCGGCTGGAGGCCGATGGCGTGCTGGATCAGTACGACGTGATCTTCATCGATACGCCGCCCGCGCTTGGCTATCTGACCATCAACGGGCTGTCGGCGGCGGATATCCTTCTGGTGCCGATGGGGGCCTCGTTCCTGGAGTTCGACAGCACGGGGCGGTTTTTCGACATGCTGCATTCGACATTTGCCTCCATCGAGGAGGGCGAGAACCTGGCCGCCCGCGCGCTGGGGCGGCCGGAGATTGCCTTTGAATGGGATGCGGTGCGCACGGTGATCACCCGCTATGACAGCGCCCAGCAGGGCGAGCTGGCGGCGCTCATGCAGGCCTATCTTGGCCCCACCCTGTCGCCGCACCGGCAGGATTACACCGCGCTGATCGGCCAGGCCGGCGAGCAGGTCAACGGCATCTACGAGGCCGATTACCGCGACTTCAACCGCGAAACCTATGCCCGTGGCCGCGAGACCTTTGATGCCACCTATGCGGCGTTCAAGCGGCTGTTGCTGGCGGTGTGGCGGCGAGAGGCGTTGCAGACCCAGCGCGCGGCCCAGTAACGGCAGATACGGATTAGGATGCCATACTGGGGGCACAACGCGGAGACAGAGGCCACGGCCCGGCACTCCGCCCCACCCCAGACGGCGCTGTAGGAGACCAGACATATGGCAAAACGCAAACGTCTTTCACCGGCACAGAACAGCTATCTCAGCCCCTCGGCGGGGCGCACAGGGCTTGGAGGGCCGGGGGCGCTGTCGTCGCCGCCCATTGCGCAAGTGGCCTCTGAGGCGGCGGCTGAGGGCGCGCTGCAGGAGCTGACATCGGTGCTGGAAAACGCCCGCGCCAAGGGGCTGCTGGTCGAAGAGATCGCGCTTGACGCCATTGACGAAACCCATCTGGTGCGCGACCGGCTGGAACAGGACGAGGAAGAGATGGCGGCGCTGGCCGGGTCCTTGCGCGCCCGCGGCCAGCAGACCCCGATCGAGGTGGTTGCCCTGGGCGGGCATGCGGCGGGCAAGACCCATGGTCTGATCTCCGGCTGGCGGCGCCTGACGGCGATGCGCAGGCTTTATGCGCAAACCAATGATCCCGCCTTTGCCACCATCAAGGCGCTGGTGATCCAGCCCGAGAGCGCCGAAGAGGCCTATGTGGCGATGGTCGAGGAAAACGAGATCCGGGTGAACCTGTCGCATTACGAGCGCGCGCGCATTGCGGTGCGGGCGCTCAGGGAGGGGGTTTATACCAGCCAGAAATACGCGCTGCAGTCGCTCTTTGCCAATGCCACCCGCGCCAAGCGTTCCAAGATCGGCAGCTTTGTCACCCTGGTCGAGGCGCTGGATAGCGAGCTGCGCTTTCCCACCGCGATCCGCGAGAAACTGGGTCTGGGGCTGGCGCGCGCCTTTGCCCAGAGCCCCGATTTTGCCCGGGAGGTGGCGCAGGCGCTGCGCGATCAGCCCTGTGCAGATGCCGAAGAGGAACAGGCGCTGCTGAGCGAGCTGCTCGCCGCCCATGAGGCCGGTGGCACAGGGGGGGACTCTGGCGCGGACACAGCCCCTGCCCCCTCGGCAGGACCGACCCCCACAGCCGACCGTCCTGCGCTGACCCCGCGGGTGCGCAGCCTGGATCCAGCCGATCAGATCGGCGATGGCGAACGGGTGAGCATGCCTGCAGGCGCAGGGGTCTATCTCGGCTTTACCCCTTCGCATCAGCGGATCGAGCTGACAGGCCCTGGGGTCGACACGGCGCTGATGGCCGATCTCAAGGCCTGGCTGCGCCAGCGCGGCCGCTGAGCCCACCAGAAGAAAAAGACCCTGATACGGCTATATCAGGGTCTTTTTCATGCAGAGCCGTCAGGGGTGTCGTCGGATCAGCGCCCAACAGCGATATAGGTTTCAAAGCCCGCCTGCCGGGCGGATTTGGCGGTGTAGATATTGCGCAGATCCACCATGCGGGGCTGGGCCATCTTGCGCGCCAGCGCCTTGAGATCGAGGGCGCGGAATTCATTCCATTCGGTCAGCAGCACCACCAGATCGGCATTGCGCGCCGCCTTGTAGGGATCGTCCTCCCATTTGACCCCAGGCAGGAGATCGCGCCCCTCGGCCTCGCCCTGGGGGTCCACCACCCGCACCTTGGCGCCGCCGCCGATGAGGGCCGGCACGATGGTGAGGCTAGGCGCCTCGCGCATGTCATCGGTATTGGGTTTGAAGGTCACGCCCAGAATGGTGATGGTCTTGCCGTTGAAACTGCCGTCGCAGGCGTCGCGCAGCTTCTCCAGCATCCGCGCCTTGACCTCGTGATTGACGCGCATCACGGTTTCGGTGATCTGCATCGGATAGGCATGATCCTGACCGATGCGGGCCAGCGCGGCGGTGTCCTTTGGAAAGCATGATCCGCCATAGCCGGGGCCTGCATGCAGGAACTTGTTGCCGATGCGCCCGTCCAGCCCCATCCCGCGCGAGACCTCCTTGACGTCGGCCCCCACCCGTTCGCAGAGACCGGCGATTTCGTTGATGAAGGTGATCTTGGTCGCCAGAAAGGCATTGGCGGCATATTTGATCATCTCGGCGCTTTCGAGATCGGTGGTGAGGATCGGGAAATCGCGCAGGTAAAGGGGGCGGTAGATCTCTGCCATGACCTCGGCGGCGCGGTCGTTCTGCACGCCGACAACCACCCGGTCGGGGCGCATGAAGTCATCAATCGCCGCCCCTTCGCGCAGGAATTCCGGGTTGGACGCCACGTCGAATTCCGCCGCGGGGTTGGATTTGGCGATCACCTGTTTCACCTGCCGGTTGGTGCCCACCGGCACGGTGGATTTGGTCACCACCACGGTATAGCCCTGCAGGGCGGCGGCGATCTCTTCGCTGGCGGCCATCACATAGGTGAGATCGGCATGACCATCGCCGCGTCGCGTTGGCGTTCCGACCGCGATGAACACCGCATCCGCCGCAGCAACGGCCGTGGCCAGATCATCGGTAAAGGACAGCCGCCCCGCCGCCACATTGCGCGCCATCAGATCCTCAAGCCCCGGCTCGTAGATCGGCACCTCACCCGCCTGCAGCCGCGCGATCTTGGCCGCGTCCTTGTCGACACAGACCACATCATGGCCAAAGTCGGAAAAACAGACGCCGGAGACCAATCCGACATATCCGGTGCCAATCATTGCAATGCGCATGGGGTGTCCTTTGTTATTGTATGTTCCCCTCATATTTTGGGGTGTTCGACAGAAGACATATACGTCCGGGCAAGGGGCGGGAACCGGAATTTTGCCCGGATCACAAGCTGATGAGGGGGCGGGATCGGGCGCATGGGGTGCGGATCAAAATAGGTCCGGTTCGGACCAAATGTTTCGCACGCGAAACATTTGGTCAATCATGCTGACCTAATTGAGGAGGGTGCCCTGATCCCGATTTCACGGAAATCGGGAGGCCTGCGGCGCGAGTATTTGGGGAAAGATGACAGCTCGGCGGCGCATGTCGCCCCGGATCAGCCCTGCGGCTCGCCGTAATACGCCCGGTACCAGGCAACAAACCGCGCGACGCCCTCTTCGACGCTGATCTGTGGTTCATAGCCGGTGAGCTGGCTCAGCAACCGGGTGTCTGCCCAGGTGGCCGGCACGTCTCCGGCCTGCATCTCCATCAGGTTTTTCTCGGCGGTGATCCCCAGCGCGGTTTCCAGCGCGGCGATATAGTCCATCAGCGGCGTGGGTTTTGAGGCTCCGATATTGACCACCCGGAACGGCGCGACAGGGCTGAGGTTGTCCTGCTCCGAGACCGGCTGATCCCCCGGCACCGCGTCGATCAGCCCGGTGATGCCGGTGACCAGATCATCGATATAGGTGAAATCCCGGCTCATTTGCCCGTGGTTGTAGACATCGATCGCCTCACCGGCCTCGATCGCCCTGGTGAATTTGAACAGCGCCATATCCGGCCGGCCCCAGGGGCCATAGACGGTGAAAAACCGAAACATCGTGGTCGGCAGACCATAGAGATGGGCATAGGAATGGGCCATCGTCTCGCCCGCCTTCTTGGTGGCGGCATAAAAGGACATCTGATGATCGGCCTGCTGACGCTCGTCGAAGGGCATCTGCGTGTTGGCCCCATAGGCCGAGGAGGTGGAGGCGATCAGCATATGCGCGGGCGGATGGGCGCGGGCGGCCTCCAAGAGCTCAAACGTGCCGATCAGATTGGCCTCGAGGTAGTCGCGCGGCGCCTCGATGGAATGGCGCACCCCGGCCTGGGCGGCGAGATGGATCACCGCATCGGGCTTGTGGGTGTCAAACAGCCCCATCAGGCAACCGGGGTCTTCCAGCTTGCCGATCACCGGCGTGAAGCGCGGGTTTTCCGCCAGCATCGCATGGCGGCGTTCTTTCAGGGTGACGTCATAATAGGGGGACAGACAATCAAGCCCCACAACCTGCCAGCCTGCGGCCAGAAGCCGGGCCGCGAGATGGTAGCCGATGAAGCCGGCCGAGCCGGTGATGAGAGCGGTTTGCATGGCTCTTAGGTGGCCTGTGCGGGCGGGGCTGTCAAATGCTTCCTGTGCGGGCAGGGGGCAAATTTGCCAGTTCAATTTACCCCCCGCGACAGGTATGAGTGCGCTCCAACGGGCAGAGCCCATTTTGATGATCCAAAGCCTCCGCCCGCCTGACGGCGCGGAGCGCGCAACCAGGAGCATGTGCCGCCTGTGTCCGAGCCCCAGTCTGAAACGGCATCCGAGATGATGCCGGATGTGATGTCAGAACCCATGTCCGCCGAGACCCCGGCGATGGCTACAGGGCCCGAGCCTGCGGGTGCGGCCGGGCGGCTGGTGGCGGTGGTGGTGACTTATAATCGCCTGGACAAGCTGAAAGTCACCCTGGAGCGGCTTTTGGACAGCCCGGCCGAAGATCTGGCCGCGCTGGTGGTGGTGGACAATGCCTCGGATGATGGCACCGGCGCCTGGCTGAGGGACTGGGCGGCAGGGCAGCCGCGCGTCGATGTGCTGCACAGCGAGATCAACCGCGGCGGGGCAGGGGGCTTTGCCCTTGGCATGGCGCGCGCAATGGAGCAGCACGCCCCGGACTGGCTGGTGGTGATGGATGATGATGCCCGCCCGGCCCCGGCTGCGCTGGCGGCGTTTCAGGCCATGGGCGCGCGCGGTGATCTGGCCGAGTGGGACGCGCTGGCGGCCGCGGTCTATTTCCCGGCCGGCGGGATCTGCGAGATGAACCGCCCCTCGCGCAATCCGTTCTGGAGCTTTGGTCATTTTCTCGCGACCGCGCGCAAGGGGCGGGATGGGTTTCACATCCCCCACAGCGCCTATGACGCGGCAGAGCCCTGCGCCATTGATGTGACCTCCTTTGTGGGGTTCTTCATTTCCGCAGCGGCGGTGCGGCAGGTGGGCTATCCGGATCCCGACCTGTTCATCTATGGCGATGATGCGCTTTACACGCTGGGGCTCAGCGCGCAGGGCGGGCGGATCGGCTTTGCGCCGAACCTGCGGTTTGAACATGACTTTTCGACCTTTACCACCGGCGACAGCGGCCAGCGGTTCCGCCCGTTGTGGAAGGTCTATTATCACCACCGCAATCTGCTGCTGCTTTATCGCAAGGCTGCGGGGGTGTTCTTTTGGCCGGCGCTGTGTCTGGTGCTGCCCAAATGGATCCTGAAGGTGCGCCATCACCACGGCGTGCGCCGGGCCTATCTGCGCCTGACCTGGCTTGCGGTGCGCGACGGGCTGCTGCGCAAATTGGGCCGCAGCCACGCCGAGATCCTGGCCCAGGCGCGCGAATAGCCGCCGGGGCGCAGGGGATCAGCGGTTCAGAATGACCCGGTGATAGCGGCGCATCAGGATCAGGCCCGCCGTGAACAGGATCAGAGCTGAAAACAACACAAACGGAATGCTGACGTAGGATGCGGTATAGGTCGGGTAAAAGCCGCTTCGCATCAGGCCTCCGATATGTATGAGCGGGTTATACCAGAGAAACTCCTGAGCCATGGGGGGCAGATCTTCGTAAGTAAACAGGATGCCTGATGCAATGAATAAGGGGCGGGTGATGATCGACCAGACAACATCCCAGATTGGAAACAAGCCCATCATTGTGCAATTCATAACGCCGACGCCCAACCCCAACAACATGGCAAGTGCCATCGATAGAATGGCAACTGGCAAGTCAAGCAAGGTGCGGCTGTCGATGGCGATGAGGATACCGCCGATAAGAAGAAAAGTGACCAATATTCCGGTTAAGCTATTCAGCAAAAACCGGGCCAGAATTGCATCGACCCAAGTGACAGCCGGGTACCTGAGCAAGGGACGAGAGTATTCGATGGCCCGCGCGGTGGTAAGCGAAATTGTTTGATACAGATTGAATGGCAGAAAGCCAGTTGCATAAAACAGTAAGAAGCTGGTGCCCAGAGATGGTGTGCGGATGACCAAAGAAAAGCCGATAGAGAGCACCATGATTGCTGCCAAGGGCTCTAAGATTGCCCAGACATAGCCACCGGGGGTGCGCCCGTAGCGTGTCGACATTTCGCGCAGAATCAATGCCCCTATCGTGCGAACCGTGGCGAAGCGTCGCTTTGTTGTTTTGGGAGATTGAGCGGCGGGTATAAGGGGCGCAGGAACTGGGCTGGGGGATGAGCTGGCCATGACGATCTGTTACTAATGTGAGGTTGTGAATATCCGCGCTGCGGGCGATAATGGTTGAAAGCAACGCTAATTACAAACAGCTGCAGTATTGAGACAGGCGAATTATGAAAAAGGATGCCTCGGCTGCGATTTTAGGTGGCCATAGTACGCGGCGCGATGAGACAGATTCTAGCTCTGATGGTCAGCAGTTTCAGGGATCAGGGAGAGCGAACACCATGGGTGATGTTGAAAAGCTCGCAAAAGACGAAGAGCTACAGAAGCAGGGTGGGCCATTAGCACGTAAGTGGCGTGGCAAAGCGCTGGCAGCCCAGGCCGAATTGGAGGCCTTGCGCACGCAGTTTGCGGAACAACGAACTTTGCCGGTCGCTCGTGCAGCTCATATGAAGCAACGCCACTGGGTTGGTGTTGCTAGTCTGTTTGCAGGAGTGCTCATACCATTTTTGGCGGCCGTACTTTAC
>Ga0189274_100239_pt1 | contig 19919 bp, 15 predicted proteins | sample N5B1minimetaG_FD_130323 | JGI IMG/M metagenome (GOLD analysis project Ga0189274, IMG submission 130323) | Marine microbial communities from the Costa Rica Dome - N5 B1 mini metaG | ecosystem: Environmental > Aquatic > Marine > Oceanic > Photic zone | place: Costa Rica: the Eastern Pacific...
CAGAATTCTCAAAGAGATGGAAACAAGACTAATTAAGAACTTTTGTAAAGATGGATCAAATTCTTTTTTCGTTAAGAGTTTGGTCATCAATTTGGTGATTCGCTTGGCGATAAAAAATCCAATAATTAATACACCAACTCCTATCGCTAGGTTAATTCCCCATTCAACGGCCTTATCTAAAAACCAGTCTAAATTATATTCAACTCCTTGTTGAGCAGCTTCATGCTGTTGGTTTGCATAAGTCATTAAAGTGTCTGTGTCTTGCGCCATAGAAATAAATTTTGTGCAAATATATTGGTTTTGCTTGCAAGCATATTCTAAATTTGGAAAGATGTTTTTTATTCTATCCAAGGTACTCGCTTTTTTGACCCATCCGTTTTCATGGATTGTCATATTGCTCTTGATTGCGTGGTTTACAAAGCGGCCTTTTTTATCACGTTGGTCGTTTAGAACTGCTGTTGTTTCATTGTTGTTTTTCAGTAATACCGTGATATTTCTTGAATTTACGAGATGGTGGGAGCCTGACGGAACTAAAATAGAAGAGGTAGGGCATTATGACTGTGCTATCGTTCTGGGTGGAATGGCTGAGTGGGATAATACTAATGAGCGTTTGAGTATGAGGAGAGGAGGTGATAGAATATGGCAAGCCATTAATTTATATCACCTTGGTAAGGTAGATCGACTATTGATTTCTGGCGCGAACGGGTATATTACTGATGATAAGTTAGATGAGGCCAACCAGTTCAAAGAAGTCTTGGTAGAAAATGGAATTCCAGATTCTGTCATTTTAGTAGAATCTGTATCGAAAAACACGCATGAAAATGCTGTTGAAAGTAAAAAGGTGTTGGACAATCATCCTGAAATAGAATCAGTATTACTAATTACTTCAGCCCTGCACATGCCTCGAGCAGAGGCTTGTTTTGAAAAAGCTGGCTTTGAAGAGTTTGATACGTTTACGACTGATCATTATACAGGGAAATCAAGGTCTTATAAGTTTGACCAGTTCATCATACCTAATGTAAGTACCCTAGTTTGCTGGAAGCTTTTGATTAAGGAATGGGTTGGGTATATGGTGTATTGGATGATGGGGTATATCTAAATGACAAGTGGACGACTAAAATATTTGGTTGAATTGGAGAAGTTGCTTCATGAAAGCCAAGATACGGCATGGAGCGCTACTAGCGTTCGAGAAATGTTAGATGATGTAACCACTTGTATTTCTCAATTGCAAAATGGAGAAGAAGTGGATTCAGGAAGTGTTCACAGCTGGTTATATCCTACTTCAGACATGCAAGAAATTGCTATAGCCAATGGCTGGGGCAATGATTTTCTCAGAATTGCCAATCAGCTGGAAAGTTTGGACAAAAAAAAGCCTGACTCGCTATAAGTCAGGCCTCAGTTTCATTCAGTTGGATTACTTTGTAGCAGCCCACTTTCTGATTTCAGTTCTAAACCACTCATCAGCAGCGTCTGTCCACTTGAAGTTTTCTCTTACGTAAGCCATTGTGTCTTTTTCAATGTCAGTATATGAACCACCATCTTTAACAGCTTCTAATAATTGTCCAGCGTCATCTACAGATAATCTTCCGTCACCTTTTCCATCTGTTAACTTCTCAGCCAACTCAATGATTTCACCATCATATTTCTTTCCGTCAATTGTTTTGTAGTATCCCATTTTAATAAGATTTAAAGGTTTTTATTTTTTTTAATAACGACTCTAATTTACAATTTTAATCGCCTTTGTCTGTGTTTTTTTTCGGGTAATTATTCATTTTTATCTATGAATGACATCTTTTAAACGACCATTTGATTTTGCAAATGAATCTTTTTAAGGTAATCTAAATCTGCTGGCTCAAAACATCTTGAAAATTATTTGTAATTCGGAGCCAAAATAGCTAGGTATTTCAATTAGAAAAATTAACTTTAAGCCCACTTAAAATAAACCAAATGAACTTACACGAATATCAAGGTAAATCAATTTTAGCAAAACATGGAGTAGCTATCCAAAGAGGGGTAGTCGTGGATGATCCATCTCAAATCCAAGCAAAAGCAAAAGAATTACAAGACTTAACAGGAACTGAAGGAATTGTGATTAAAGCGCAAATTCATGCAGGAGGTAGAGGTAAAGGTACAGTTACCGAAACGGGATCACACGGTGTTGTGTTTTGTCCTTCAATTGATAAGTTAGAAGATAAAGTGAAAGGAATTTTAGGTGGACACTTAGTGACTGCTCAAACTTCAGCTGATGGTAAAAAAGTGAACAAGGTTTTACTAGCAGAGGATGTTTACTATCCAGGTGAAACTGAAACTTCAGAGATTTACATGTCAGTTCTTTTAGACAGAGAAAATGAAAGAAATGTAATCATGTATTCTCCTGAAGGTGGAATGGATATTGAGGCAGTTGCCGAAGCTACTCCACATTTGATTTTCAAAGAAGAAGTTGATCCGCGTGTTGGTTTACAAGGCTTTCAAGCTAGAAGAGTAGCCTTCAACTTAGGACTATCAGGTCAAGCATTTAAAGAAATGACAAAATTCGTTTACGCACTTTATGCTGCTTACGAAGGATGTGACGCTTCAATGTTTGAAATCAATCCAGTGTTAAAGACATCTGACAATAAAATTATTGCGGTTGACTCTAAAGTAACTTTAGATGATAACGCATTATTTAGACATAAAGATTACGCAGAAATGCGTGATAAAACTGAAGAAGATCCAACTGAAGTAGAAGCTGGTGAGGCAGGACTAAACTATGTAAACCTTGACGGAAACGTGGGTTGTATGGTAAATGGTGCTGGATTAGCAATGGCTACTATGGATATCATTAAGTTGTCTGGAGGTAACCCAGCAAACTTCTTGGATGTAGGTGGAACTGCAGATGCTGAGCGTGTTGAAAAGGCATTCAGAATCATCCTTAAAGATCCTAATGTAGAAGCTATTCTAGTGAACATTTTTGGAGGAATCGTAAGATGTGATAGAGTTGCGCAAGGTGTTGTAGATGCTTACAAAAACATGGGAGAGATTCCAGTGCCAATTATTGTAAGATTGCAAGGAACAAATGCTGAAGAAGCGAAGAAATTGATTGATGAGTCAGGCTTGAATGTACACTCTGCTGTATTATTACAAGAAGCTGCTGACCTTGTGAAGACAGTTTTGAGCTAAGCAGAAAATATATTTTATATCTTTGAAGTCCCGTCTTATGGCGGGATTTTTATTTGCACCATATGATAAAATACAAAACAGCTGAAGAGATAGAATTGATGAGAGATGCTGCATTAGTAGTGTCTAAAACGTTAGGGGAAATTGCCAAAGTAATCGGTCCAGGTGTGACTGGTTTACAAATTGATAAAATTGCTGAAGAATGTATACGTGATCATGGTGCCATTCCAGCATTTTTAGGGCAGTACGATTTCCCTAATACGCTTTGTATCTCTCCAAATGAGCAAGTAGTGCACGGAATCCCAACTGATGAGCCTTTTAAAGATGGTGACATCATTTCTGTTGATTGTGGTGCCATTTTGAAAGGGTATTTTGGTGATCATGCCTACACTTTTGAAATAGGAGATGTGAAGCCTGAAGTTAGAGAGCTCTGTAAAGTGACCAAAGAATGTTTGTATATCGGGATTGAAGCGGCCAACACCTCTAATCGTATTTCCGATATTGGATTTGCTATTCAACAGCATGCTGAAGCTCACGGTTACGGTGTGGTGAGAGAATTGGTTGGACACGGATTAGGAACTGCTTTGCATGAAGATCCTCAAGTACCTAATTATGGAAAACGTGGAAGAGGAAAACGCATCAAGAATGGATTGACTATTGCGATTGAACCCATGATTAACATGGGGACAGAAAAAATCCAACAGTTAGCTGATGGATGGACCATATTGACAGGAGATCGCTTACCTTCAGCCCATTTTGAACATGATATTGCTATAGTTGATGGTAAAGCTGAGATTCTTTCAACCTTCGACTATGTAGAAGAAGCGCTTGGGTTAAAGTAGCATGGAAAAGGAGCATAAAATAGCTGTCTCCATAGCATTAGTCTTCTTTATTTATGGCTTGTCTTCTTGGTTTTCAAACGGACAGTTTGCCAGTCCAACATTCCTGAAACACTTTCTGTATTTGCCCATTTCAATGATCGTTCTTGTGGTCTACTTTAAAAAAGCAAATCCTTTTGTGCTGGGAGGATTTTCATTGATGTGCTTGATGGGATTTTTATCAGATGGTTTTACCATGAACTTGTTGGCGCAGAAAATGGAATCCAATATACTGTATGACTTCTCCATGAGCAGAGTTTTCGCCCTATTGTTCATCCTTTTTTACTTTGGTTACTTTGTTTTTCTAACTTTTTACTGGCAAAAACTGAATAAAACGTTGGCCTTGATATTGTTGGGGCTTGTGGCAGTTGTGATTGGCTTAAATTTATTCACTCACTTAGAACAGTATAATCAGTGGTTATTTGTACTTGCGTTACTGGGGTTTGTATTGATTGAAAATCGATATAATGCCTCTGATTCTATAACGCATAAAGTGGTTTCAGCCCAACTTTTACTTTTTCTTTTGATGGAAATTCAGCAACATTTGATGTTGTTTTTCTTGGCGGTCTAAAAGATTTAGTTAATTTAGTAAATACCGATAAAACGTTTTAATTTCATGAAAAAAGCATCCTTAAAGGATATCGCAGAAAGCTTAGGTGTGTCCAAAGCACTCGTTTCACTTGTTTTAAATGGCAAGGGAGATGAACGCGGTATCAATAAGCAAACTCAAGAAAAGGTTAGGATAAAGGCGAAAGAACTCAACTACATTCCAAATCAATATGCAAGAGGATTGAGAATCGGTCGAACCAATACCATTGGTGTGATAGTTCCCGATATTTCAAATGTTTTCTATGGTAAGCTGTGTAAGGCAATTGAGCAAGAAGCTTATGCCAAAGGATACAACTTGATTATTTCTAACACCTATGAAGATGTGCAGAAAGAGAAAAAATTGATTTCAGATTTAATCAATAGAAACATTGATGGATTAATTCTAGCATCTTCTTTCGATAGTAAAAATGAAATTGACGGACTGAGACAAGATAACTTCCCGTTGGTATTAGTAGATCGTGTATTTGATGATTTTGAAGTAGACTCAGTTTCTGTATCAAACGTGGCAGGTGCTCAACAGGCAATAGACTTCTTGTACGCAAATGGTGTGAAACGCCCCGTTTGTCTCTCTATATCACCGGTTTATATTTCTTCGATTTCAGAGAGAATTCAAGGGTATTTGGGCTCACTCAAAAATCCAAATGATGCAAAATTGGTTCAGATTCCGCATGATGATATTGAAGGTGGAGTGATTTCAGCCCTCTCAGAATTGAAGAATGAAGATTATGACGGCATTTTCTGTGTCAACAATAATATTGCGAAAGCCCTTTTGAGAGAATTATCAAAACGTGGAGAACTGTTAGAAGACATGAAGATTATCTCATTTGATGATATTGAAATATTTGATATTGTTCACCCTAAGATTTCGGCAATTGCACAGCCAATTGATGAGATAGGAAAAGAAGCAGTAAATCTTCTGATTAATCGATTTGAGGCTGAAGGACAACATAAAACACAGGCCAAGGTGCTAGAAACAGTCTTGGTAGAGCGATCTTAAAATCTGAATGTTTAACTAGCTCAAGGTTCTAGACTATTCATATTCAAAGGAATATCCAATGGCGATTCACTCTCGATTGGATATTTTTTTTTAGCCAATTAATTTTTTGAATTATTCGTTTTCAAATTTCGGACTTTGATTATATTTGCAGCCCGTTCTTTGGAACTTATTGAATAAAATCTGATTGAATGAAAAGAAGGTTTCAAGTATGAAACTTGAATTTCACGAAATTAACGGAGAGGTGGCTGAGTGGCTGAAAGCGGCACCCTGCTAAGGTGTTATACTCGTAAGGGTATCGAGGGTTCGAATCCCTCTCTCTCCGCAAAATTGAAAATCAAGAGGTTAGGGATGAGAAGCCCAAGGGTTCGTGCCGAACGTATGTGAGACCATGAACGAAGTGAACTAATCCCTCTCTCTCCGCAAACAGATTTTTTTCAAGATTTAATTGCATAGATTGATTTTATGTCTATCTTTGCAACCGCTTTTTAAGCGTTCGGGGTGTAGCGTAGCCCGGTTATCGCGCCTCGTTTGGGACGAGGAGGTCGCAGGTTCGAATCCTGCCACCCCGACAAGGAGATGAACGCATCTCCTTTGTTATTTAAACTAAGAAGTGACAACCGCTTCTCTAAATAATGGTTAGTGATGGTCGCGTAGCTCAGCTGGATAGAGCATCTGCCTTCTAAGCAGACGGTCCTAGGTTCGAATCCTAGCGCGATCACTTTTCTACTTTTAGTTAGATTCAAAAACCTCCGTAGGCAAAGCTTTCGGAGGTTTTTTGTTTCGGAGAATTTCAATTAAGGACACTTTTTTCCGCGCCTATTTTTTCACCAGCACACATATTTTTTCACTAAAATTTAAAATATGAAGTGTACATTGAAGTTTTATGTCCCAAAATCCAAGATCAATAGGGAAGGTAAGTATTCTCTTTACGGAAGGATAACTTTTAAGGGGAGAAAATCTGAATTTAAAATTGACCAAATAAAACCTTTTGAAAATTGTATTCGAAAAAAATGGATTGAAGAGGATCAAGTATTTAAAGGTAATAATTCTGATCTTTCTAGAAGTAATATCATCATAACTGAGTTGAAATCTGCTTTTAGTGATTACCTATATTTCAACAGATCAAAAATTCATTTATTATCTGCCAGAAAGATCCGTGATTCAATTTTGAAAAGAGAGGATAATATACAAAACACTCTTTTAATCAACTCTTATGATGAATATATTCGGATAGTAATCAATGAAAGTAAAACTCTTCAGCTTGGCACAAAAAAGAACTATAAGAAATCTCAAAACCATTTTTATTCATTCTTAAAGTCAGAAAACTTGGAAAAAGTAGAATTGATAGACTTTAAAAGAATCCATGCAAACAAATTTAAAGACTATCTTCTTTCTGAAAAAGTCCGATTAAGTTCAGTAACAGCTCAGAGCATCCTTAAAAATGTAAAACCATTTTTCAGAAGAAAATATGATGATGAAATTATCTCAAGAGACCCATTTAGAAATGTATATATCCAATGTAGACCAAAAGAGCAAACATGCCTTACTTTAAATGAATTTAAACGAATACTGAAGCAAGACTTAAATCAAATACCAGTGCTTGAATACTACAGAGATATCTTTTTATTCATGTCTTACACAGGGATAATATATTCTGATCTCATGGAACTAAATTCTAATCAGCTGAAAAAAGTGGACGGAAAAGTTAAAATAGATAGTATCAGAAGAAAATCTCAAATCACCTATCGACAGTTTATTTCTCAGCCTGCAATTAAAATCATTAATAAATATAAAGATCACCCTGAAGTATTATTCACAGGTCGAATTGTTCCTAGAAGAAGTCTAAACGAAATAAATAAAAACTTGAGAATTCTATCAACTTATTGTGGAATAAACAAGAGGCTAACAACTTATCATGCCAGAAGAATGTTTAGCGATTTTATTGATGATTCAGAAATTGGAGAGGGTACCATAAAAAAAACCTTAATGGGTCATTCTACGGCTAAAAATATTGAGAGTAGATATAATATTATCAATGATGACAAACTTTTAAAAGCAAAGAATAAAATGGATACCTACTTTCAAAAGAATAAAATCTTTTGAAGTTTGTTTTTCGAAACTTAGATAGTGAAAAGGGCATATTTTTCCGCGCTTTAATTATCGTCAAAAAAACCAATTTTAGAAAAAATATATTTTATGGAAAAATCGAAAATAACCAAACTAGAAAAGCATTCATTTGAGGGATGGGTTCCCAGAAAGTATCTTCAAGAATTTCTAGGTATTAAAAACACTGCAATGTCTGAATTTCCGATAAGGTATAATATTACTATAAGTAGAATTGGGAATAGGGTGTTTTATTCTTTAAATGATGTTAAGAAGCTGTTGGAGGACAATGCGATTTCAACGAGATAAAAAGCTTTCGAAAGATTAAACAAAAAAGGAGATATTAATATCTCCTTTTTTGTTTCTAACCTGCAGCCCACAGTATTAAAGTTTCATCAATTCATTGTAATTGCTTTTAAGTTTTTTAATTACTCATCACATATCATTTGAATGTATATACTATCATCCGTTTTTCTGTGTGTTTCGACTGCAAGATCAAAGGCATAGAAGTAAGGTATGAGGACATCCAAATAGCAGAGTTTATTAAACCGCTCGTTTAATACGAATGAAGTATCGCTGCATCCTTCTTTTTTAATGGTATACATTTTAGGTATATCACTTCGTTTTAATTCAAACTGTTTGTTCGTATAGCCTACATGATCAAAGTTTGAGTAAATTCTTGCGTCTTTGGCATTCGAACAAATTTTTATTTCTTGAGTGGAACCAGAAAATATCACGGCACAACTATTAAACAAAAACAAAGGGATGATTAATGCTACATTTTTCATAATTATAAATTTTACCAGCGTTCCATTTCTGGTGGTTACAAAAAAAAAGCGCGGAACTGAAGCCTTCCTGTTCTAAGGTATCGCCAGACACCGCGCACAAGGAAAAACAACAGCCCACGCCGTAGCATGAGCGGAAGTCTACCTTTCTTGTGTGCTTTAAACTGGCGATTTTTAGAACCAAGAAAATAGCTTTCGCTTTCAATATTTATTGCAATTTAATCAATTCGCATAATTCAATGTAAGTTCGCTTTTAAATTGCATATTTTTATTCCTCATTATCCTTTCAACTTTTTCTATCCAGTTGAAGTATTCTGAATCTTCTTGTATTGAAGAGAATGAATCTCTCTCTTCAATTAAGTTGTATTCTAAACCAAATCTTTCAGAAACTGAAAGAAATCTGTGGAAGTGTAATTTCTCTTTCTCAATGTATATCACAATGATATCTGATTCTTCGCAGAATTTCGAATTTCTGAGAGCTTGCATTTCACACCTTAAAGTCAAGCTAGCTAAATCACAGAGATTGTGATCTATATAATTATCGACAGCAGAGTCAAACGAAACAATTCCAAGTTTTTCAAACGTAAGTCCAGTTTCTTCTGATAACATCAAATTGGTGAAAAGCTCATTCCTTTTCTTATATATATAAGTCAATATTAGATCATTATTCAAACCGATTATTAAATTAATTTTTTCGAGTAAATAAGTACTTGGGTCTCTAAATTTCATATCGAATTTTTCGACTAATCTAAGACTCATGAATGACAAAAACAATAGTTTAAATTTAATTTAATATGTTGATTTTAAATTAGATAGCGTGGTTTTAGCGGGTTTAAAAATTAATAAATTGAAATTAATAAGAGCTAAATCTTCAAACAAGACTTAAGAATTTTTATTCGCTGAAAATCAATCTCCGAATGCTGATAGTTCACAAACAAGCGTATTTAATAAGAGTAGGTGAGTTGTAATAGCAAAGTAAATTAGGCAGCTAATTGAACCTAATTTACGCATGAAAAAGATAGTATTATCAATACTAATTCTCGTGGCTTCATTTACTGGTATGAGCCAGCTAGACAGTTCACATGTCTCATTTATAGAAATGGAAATCGCATCATATGAATCCGAAGAGGATTCATTAATGCATCCAAGTGAGCTTTTTGCAGAATATAAAATGGAAACTTCATTTCCATCAACAGTAGTTTTTAATCATTTTCATGTAGAGCTTTCAGATGACACCGGAAGAAATGTTTTTTGGAATGGACAATATTCTTGTGTTGATATGATTCTAGAAGGAACTCTTTTAAATGGTGAGCTAGTGTTCGGTAGATTAGAAAAGAACACATATAAATTATCTCTTACCCCTGTCAAGGCAGATGGGACTATGCTAAGCACAATTGTAAAACACCTTGAGCTATGAGATTGATCACTTTATTATCGACCATTTTCATTTGTCAGCTTGGTAGCACTCAAATTTTATCAGAAACTATAAGCGTTAAACAAGATGCGACCACAAGAGTAGCTTTTCCAACAACAAATTACGGAAATATAGATTCTATTTATTGTGGATTCGAAGCTGCTACTGGAGCTTACCAAAGATTGTATTTGGAATTTTCAATGGACGCACTTCCGCCCGAGGCAATTATCACTTCAGCTAAACTGGTTTTACACCCCAAAAGTATCATGCCAGGAAACAATAATGATCTTACTCTAAGTCGGTTGGATTCAAATTGGATTGATACATCCATTACATGGAATAATCAACCTGGTGTTATCACATCAGATCAAGTTCAAATCGCAGATAGTGAGACTACAGATCCAGTAAAACACGAGTTTGACGTTATTGATCATCTCGAGTACTTTAACTTTTACGAGCATTTAAATTTTGGATGGGAGCTCAGAATGTATTCTGAAACAGGAGCATCAAACACGGGTATTTCTTATTATTCTCAAGAATGTGTTACAGACTCACTGAGACCAAGATTACAGGTGGAGTATATCATGCCCTTAGATTTTGATATAAATGTGAGTCATTGCAATCAGGATAGTACAAACGGTAGTTACACTGTTAATGTAAATGAAGGAGGGTCAGGAGGACTTTTCGCGTTATACTATCTTAGAAAGCGTACGGATACAACATGGGTAATTCAATCTTCCGGCGTGCCGAGTAGTATTGAAGATGTAGAAAGTGAAAATTTGTCTCCAGGTCTCTATGCATTGATTTTAAGAGACTCACTTTATACTTCTTTTCCAACATCAAGACGCTATTTGTTGGAGTATTATAAATGGTTTTTAATTGGAGAAGAAGGAAAGATAACTACAGTAAATATGGCGACTCCAGGTGGCAGCTCAGGAGAAGCGTACTTCGAAGATGTTGCAATTGGACGAAATACCCAAACAAACCCAGGTGGTACGAAGTATTCTGATATCAATTATAATACAGGAAGTTCTTTTGGTGCAGCATCTACAGTTCCCACTGCAACTTTTGGTTATGATAATGTTGGATTGTTAAAATTTGAAATGGATTTTGATCCATCTCTTGATTTTAATTCAGCTGAACTTATACTAAATAAACATTATTACTACAATGGTCACAATTCAGAAAACAGTGTCAATTGTAGAAGAATTACCTCATGGTGGAGGGATGCTATTGTTACGTGGAATACTCGTCCTGATGTTGATAGTACTGTAGAGTATGTGTTGCCAACAGTTGTAACTACTGGTTCCGGAGGAGGTCCTGATACGCTTAACTTATTGGGTTTTGTTGAGTTTTGGCAGTTAAATCAAGATGAAAATTATGGAATTGAGATGAGTGTGAATTATGGCCAGTCGCAGAATTCCCACAGACATTTTAAACCTTCAAAATTTATTAATACAGGCCCAAATTTAAAACTGAGCTTTACAGTGAAAGACCCTTTAGTTGCTTCTTTTGATGAAGCAACAGGTTTGGGGAGCATTGAAGTAAATGCTCCGAGTGGTGAATTGCCATATACCTATTTGATTGGCTATGAATCAATGCCAACAATGAGTCAAATTTGGAACAGTATGAAAGACTCAATCAATGTTGATTCCTCAACTTTTTGGAGAGGTGACAATTCAACCAAACATTTTGTTTTTACACAATTGCCGGCAGGTGAATACTTTACAGGTGTATATGATAATTCGGGAACTCTCTTAATGAATCAATCAATTCGAGTAGGTGAAAGCGTCTTAATTGCAGAAAATGTGAGCCTTACAACTGATTTAGATTTGATTAAAGTTGAAGGTGCTGCCTCTGAAGGGTTTGGTACTTTATATGCTTATCTGCCGGAAGGAGAAGATGGTGGGTTCGATCTTGAGTTGGACGATATCTCTGGAGATTTTATTATTGGATTTAATAAAGAAAATGACACTCTCTTCCATCAAGATACCCTCGCCGAATTTGGATTGAAATATACCTCTTCAACAGGTCAATATTCTATTGTAAGAGGTTCCGTATCTATTGCCTATGGAAATGCTTCCTTGGGAGATGTTTTCAGATTAGTTAAAAATCAGGGGGACTTGATTGCTTATAAAAATGGAGTTCAAGTTGCAACTCAACCATATAATTCTGAGGATGGTAGCTACAAGCTTGATGTAAAACTTCTTAGCTCAACATCTAAGATTAAAAAACCATACTTTATTGGTAGTTTAATGAAACCAAAACCAGCTACTTTGGAAATAAATCATGTTGAATGTCCAAATGAGCTTGGCTCAGTTATACTTGGGTTTCCAGCTTCCTACTTCAAATTTCAATCAGTTACATACTCAATTGTAAATATTGGTACATCCGAATTGGTTGCAACTGGTACTGTAACCGATTGGAATAGCATTCCTCTAGATTTGTATCCTGGAAACTATAGTTTAACCTACAGTTACAACGCTTATGTTGGTGGTACCCTGGTTTCATTCCCTGGAATTGTATCCGATTTTACTTTAGGTTATGTTGTTGATTGGGTTAACCTTGTCAATACAGTTGAGGTGGCAAGTACAGTTAACACAATTACTCCCTCAACGAGTTTTAGTACCTCGCATGCCAACAGTGTAAATTTTACCGAGATTGAAAGTTCTGAGTGGTTAGAATTCAATTGGGATGGAACATTAAATAGCTTTAGTGACTACGGTACCGCGCCTTCTGTTTACGGTCTTGTTGCGATAAAAGATTTTTCCGGAAACGTTATTACAGAAATTAGCACTCAAAATCCTGGATTAGGAATTTACCTCAATTACTATTCTATAGAAGATGGAAGTAATAATATCCTAAGCACAGGGTGGTCATACAGTCCTAGCAAATGGAGAGTTGAATTCGATAATGCTAGCTTTGCTGTATTCAGAAATTCTGCGGTTGTGGTGAATAGTCAGCCACACTTTGCTAATGGAATGTGTAGAGTATATTCCGAAATGGCATCTCCTTCAGTATATCCATCTAAGGGGCAACTTATATTCTTAGAAAATACAATTTCCTCATTCTGTAGTTTTGACTTGTCAAATACTTATTTCACTCCTGAACGAAACATTCATGGAGGCTATTATTTAGTGCCTGATGATGATGTTCTAAGAGTTGAGTTCTATGAAGAATATGTAGCAGGATCAGGCTTGAATTTTATTGTAAGAAATAAACAAGGGAAACCAATGAATATTCCCTCCTTAACAGAAGAATTTGGAGATAATAGGTTTGAATTTGATGTGTCTGCCTTGGATGATAATGAACTCTATTCTTTGGAATTAATCAATGACAAAAACGAAAGTTTCTATTTAAAGTTTAAAACCCAATGATCAGATTTACTAAGGTGATATTGAGCGTTGCTATTATGGGCTCTCTATTCAGATGCACATATTCAAAGGAAGAAAAATCCAATATTAATGATTTACCGCAATATTTGGATGGGAATGATTCAGAATACCTAGTCAATGAAGAAGGCGAAAGAATTGATTTGGTAAGTTTTCAGACAGAAGATGGTCAAAAGACTGTTCAGAAAATTGAGAAATATGCTGATGATCTTAGCTTCAGATTAGAAAAAATTAGTCCTGCTATTTATTTAACGAAGAATGGTTTAAATGGAGAAGAGTTCGAAAAAGCGTTGAATGAGACATCTACAGAATTAATATTCTACTTTCACATTAACTCCAATTTATCCGAACAGAGTGTTTCAGATCTTTATTCTTCGGATGAACAGGGTTTTGCGAATTATCTATCATTTGATATTTATCAAGATTTTCAATTGATTACCAATGATGGAGATAGTCTCTCAGCTGATTATTCCATGTACGTAAATGATGGTGGACTAGAATCCTCTGAAAAAGTTTCAATCTTTTTTTCCTCTGTTCAACAAAATGAAGAGTTTCGAATCTTGTATCAAGATAGTTTTTTTGGAAAGGGTGATTTCAGCTTTTCTTTTGCGAGCAATGAAAAAATTAAAAATTTAAACAATCCGACATGATAGTTAAGTTCAGAAATAGCCTTTTTGGTAAAGGAACGAGTATTGGGATGGTATTTGTGATGCTATTGAATGCTTTTCCTTTAAACTCAACTTTTGCCCTGACGGGGGGTCCGACACAGCCTGAATTCTCTAGTTTTACACCAATTGGCACCTCTGATATGGTTGACTTAGTGTCAGGGGATTTTAGTTATAATTTACCTTTAATGGATGTCGGTGGTTTTCCTTTAAACTTAGCGTATTCATCTGGGATTAATATGGACCAAGAAGCTTCATGGGTTGGTCTTGGGTGGAATTTGAGTGTAGGACAAATCAACCGTCAAATGAGAGGTCTGCCAGATGATTTTAATGGCCAACAGGTAACCTATGAAGATGATATCAAGGATAATTATACAATTGGTACAAATTTGAATGCTAATTTGGCCGCCTTCGGGGTAACTGCGGTTCCAGATTTTTTGCCGGACCCAAATAATATTAATTTTGGCCTAAGTGTTCAGTACAATTCTTATTCTGGAGTTACAGCGACACCTTCATCAGGAATTTCTTATGACATAGCGAATTCAGCTTCTATTGGCCTTAATGTGGCTTCTTCCCCAGATGGTCTAAATGTTTCCCCTTCCGTTTCATTACACGGTGGATACAAAGCTAAAAAAGGCAGGGAGGTTAATCTAGGGTCCTCATTTGGAGTATCAATGAACTCACGTCAAGGATTATCAGCAATTAATGTTTCGGCGTCTTCAACTCCAAATACTTTTAAGGGCATGACCAAGATCAAAAAGCAAGACAATGAAATTCAAGGGGGGAGACCTAGTATAGGTTCAGCAGTGAGTTTTGTAGATAACGTCTATACACCTACTGTTAGGCCTAACCTTATGAGTGTCAATTTTACCTTTAATGCTGCATTGGGTAGTCAATTCTTTGGAGGCGAAGGACAAGGACAAATAGGAGCTTATGGTTCTAATCAATTTATACCTGAACAGTTGAAAAAGAGGAATGTCACTGTTTATGGTTACGACCATACACATAACGCTCACGAAAATGCGCTATTAGATTTTAATAGAGAAAAGGACGGTAACTTCTCTAATAATTCGACTAATCTGCCCTTAACTAATTATACATATGATCTATATTCAGTTCAAGGCCAAGGTGTATCAGGCATGTTCAGACCTTATAGGTCACAAGTTGGATATATTCATGATAATTTACAAGGCTCTCTAGGTTTTGGAGGTTCAGGAGGGGTTGAGCTAGGGGTAGGAAGCGCCGCGCACGTTGGGGTTGATGTTGAGGTCAACACAACTATTTCCCATTCTGGAGAATGGAATGAAGGAAATAATGCATTGGAAACCTTCCAATCAGATCAGGGCAATAATGAATTATATGAAGAGGTGTTTTACAAGAATGTGGGGGATTTATCAGTAGATAAAGAATTTCATATTTATGGAGATGAATACCAAAAATTAGGAGGGTATCAACCGGCTCAACTGGCAATTGAAGGAACTGAATACAATCGAAATCTCTCAAATACTTACAATATTAAAAGTTCTGTGGGTACTTCAGGTTATAACTCAAATTCTGCCCCTTTGAACGAACAAGAAATCAAAAGAACTCAGCGTCTGAACAGAAATCAAGCGATTTTGAAAGTAAGTATGAAAGATGCTGAGCTTGCAGAAAATAATAATGAGCCTTTGCTAGGATTCAATTTAAATACTAGTGTAAATGTTGGTCCTGAATCGACTGCGGGTTTTGTTGTGACCAGAAATGACGGAGCTAGATATGTTTACGGTGAAGCTCTTTATAATACCCTCAAAAGAGAAGTGACTTTTGCCATTGGTGAGCCATTAACAGGAGAAGGAGATGCTCCTGTAGCTGATTGTGCTACCGGACTGGTAAGTTATTCTCCTGGTGTAGACAATTCAATTGATAATCAAAAAGGGGATCAATATTTTAACAGAGTTTCAACTCCTGCGTACGCACATACCTTTTTGCTGACAACTCTTTTGAGTACGGATTATTCAGATATAACTGGTGATGGACCTTCTGTGGATGATTATGGGTCTTATACTTTATTTGAATACAGAACACCAACTACATCAAGTCAATATAAATGGAGAGTGCCTTTACAAGAAAACACGGCAAGTTATAACGAAGGGTTAAAAGCAGATCCTACTGATGATAAAGGTTCCTATGTATATGGGGAAAAGGAAAATAAATTCATCCAAAAAATTGAGACAAAAACTCATGTGGCAATCTTTACCATCTCTGAAAGACATGATGGGCATGGAGCTAATGGAGAAGATGGTGGGGTAGATAATACCATGGATATGTACAAGCTCGATAAAATTTCGTTGTACTCTAGAGGTGAATTTTATGATGAAAATGGCGCTGTAGTCGGTGGTTCAACAGATGGACTTGGGAATATTTCGACATCAGCAACTCCAATAAAGGAAGTTCATTTTGAGTATGATTATAGTCTATGTCCAAAGGTTCCTAATAATGATGGAATAGATACTCCAGAAAACGCCGATCAGGGAAAACTGACTTTGAAAAAGTTGTATTTCACTTATCGAAATTCAAACATGGGTAAATATACACCTTACGTCTTTACCTATGGAGATTCAGATCATGATGGTGTAATTAGCAACTCTGAAAAAGAGCTTCGAAATCCTGATTATAATCTAAAGGCATATGATTTTTGGGGTAATTACAAGCCTAATTCAGATGCGTCAAACTGTGATAAGATGGATTATATTACCGCCCCTGAATTTTCATACGTTGAACAAGATAATGCCAATACTGATGATTACGCTGCAGCTTGGAGTTTGACGGATATCAAAGTACACACTGGTGGTAAAATACAGGTCGATTATGAAGCAGATGACTATGCATTTGTTCAGGATAAGAAAGCAATGAGAATGTTCAAAGTGATTGGGGCAGGAGAAGACCCTCTTCCTCAATCTTCTGAAATGGGGACATTTGACGAGTCTGGAGGTTCAGGTATTTCACAATCAAATACTGAGGCTTTACTTTACAAAACGGATAATAACAATGAAGAAGCTGAATATCTGTATATAAAATTGTCAGAACAAGATCAGAGTTTGATTCCAAGTAATATGACGCAAGCTGATATGAAAGATCATTTGTTTGATTATTATTTGAAAGACATAATTCAGAATCAAAAATCACTAATCCAATACAGATTCTTTATTAATACAACTCCGAAAGGAGGAAAAAATAATAACTGGCAGAACGGGGATTTTGATTATGTGTCAGGATATTTTGAATTGGGAAATATAAATAATTCGCAAATCTTTTCTCAAGGAGGTGAGATTATGGCGAGTATTCCAATGAAAAAAGTACTCAAGCATGAGGATTCTGGTCAGTTTGTTAACCCGATTTCCAAGTCAGCATGGAATTTTAGTCGAAAGTATCTTTCAAGATATGTATACAATGCGCCAAACATTGATCCTAATAATGGACCTGAAGTAGTAGTTCAGACTTTAATTGCTGCAGCAGATAATATCGTTGAGTCTTTTTCAGATCCAAATACACTTTTAAGAAGTAAAGAAATTGGAAGACGCTTTATTCCTGAGAAGTCTTGGATAAGACTTGGAGAGCCTTCTGGTTTTAAAAAAGGCGGAGGCAGCAGAGTGAAGAGGATTGTCATGACAGACGAGTGGGCGCAAATGAATTCTGATTTTTCTGCAGTTGTACAAAATGACGTTAGAAATCAGAAATATGGGCAAGAGTATTCATATGTTCAAACTGATGAGTCAGGAAATTCATTCTCGAGTGGTGTTGCAACTTACGAACCAATCGGGGCAAAAGACAATCCGTTTGTTCAACCTGTTTTTGTTAATACGCAAAGGCTCCTTGCTCCTGATGAAGAAAATTATGTTGAAAAGCCTTTTGGTGAATCGTTTTTTCCTTCGCCTACAGTGACTTACTCAAAGGTAGAAGTGAAAAATTTAGAAAGAGAAGATAATGGGAAAGTGGTAAAGTCAAATGCTACAGGTAGCGTTATTACTGAATTTTATACTTCTAAAGATTTTCCTACTATCTGCGATCAAACAGAAGTTCAGTTATATGAAGATGATCCAGGATTTTTGAATAATCTGCTGAATTTACATGTCAAGAAACACTTAACTCTTAGCCAGGGTTATTCTATTCATCTCAATGATATGAATGGAAAAATGAAAAGTCAAAGAGTTTTCGCTGAAGGACAAGAGGAACCTATATCAGGGGTAGATTATAAATACAGGTTATCGCAAGTTGGCAATGTCAGCGGAAACCAAAAATTATCATCAAACGGAGGGTTGTTGAATAATAATCTTCCAGTGCTATACCCAAATGGTAGTTTGAAAAATGAGACGGTTGGAGTAGAAATTGACGTAATCAACGATTTTCGAGAAATGACTTCATCTACTGAAGTGGTTGGTACAAATGGTAATGTTGCAAGCTTTTTGATTGGTGTACTACCTGTGGTAGTTCCTGTTCCGATTCCAGACTATGCACTTCATGAAGATAAATTGAACATGGCAATCACAACGAAAATCGTAAATACCTTTGGTATTCTAGAAGAGACTATTGCACATGATGCAGGGGCCTCAGTTTCAACCAAAAATATACTTTGGGATTCTGAAACAGGTGAAGTGTTGTTGACTGAAACGGTGAATGAATACCAAGACCATTATTACAGTTTCAATTACCCTGCTCATTGGCATTATAAAGGTATGGGCATGGCTTTTAAGAACCTTGGTGCCTCTGCATTCTTTTCGAATGGAACTGGCTACTTCAATATTTTGAGCGGTTCGAATACAGCATCAAATATTTTGTTTCCAGGAGATGTTGTTCTTTATGAAGATGATGATGAAGCAGGTCTAGCTTGGGTGAACTCCGTAAATGGCAATACCTTTGAGTTAATTGATCGAAATGGAGGTCAAGTTAGTTTATCATCATCTGGTAATAATTACAATAAACTGACCGTGATGAGGTCTGGTCGAAGAAACTTGCAATCAACCTCAATGGGATCTGTTGTTACTCAAACCAATCCACTCATTGAAATCCAGAATAGCAGTAATTTCGTCCCTTCAGATTTTCTAAATAAGCAATCAGGTACACCAGGAGCTTTAATTGTGAATGCAGGAGCTGTAGAATTTGCAGAAAACTGGGATCCACAATGTGAATGCAACAATACACTAGCTGAAGGTCAAAATGAGTATGTGATTAATAAAAAAGGGGTGTGGAGAGCCTCTAAATCATGGCTATATCTAACAGGAAGAAATGGAGAGGATAATCCGAATCCAAGAAAAGACGGTTTCTATTCTGAGTTTACTCCTTTCTATAAAAAATCAGGTTCTAATTGGGTTAAAGATGATGCCAACTGGCAGTTCACCTCTGAGGTGACCTCTTTTAGTCCGTACGGATTTGAACTAGAAAATAAAGATGCTCTAGATAGACGTTCAGCAGCTCAATATGGATATAATTTCTCTTTTCCATTGGCTGTAGGAGCCAACACAGGATACAATCAAATGGGGTATGATGGGTTTGAAGATTATAATTTCAACGGTTGCCCTACAAATGAACACTTCGGTTTTCGAGATGTCATTAATCCTCAAACAGATATTTCAAATCAGCACAGTCATACAGGCAGACACAGTTTAATTATAAACGCCGGATCTACGGTGACTAAAATTTATCACATAGACTGTAATACAGCTCAACCTTAATTTTTAGATATGTTAAAGAAATTATTATTCATATTTACTTTTTTTGCGGTGTTGACTAATGGATTTAGCCAATGCTTTTTAAATGCAGAGTTTATTCCATCAAAAAAGGTGGCTTCAACTTCTCAGTCTATTGATGTTTTGATTATCAATGACAATCAATTGACTTCTAGTGTTGGTTATTCTGTTGATTATGGTGATGGCAACAGTTATAC
>Ga0189274_100240_pt1 | contig 19636 bp, 20 predicted proteins | sample N5B1minimetaG_FD_130323 | JGI IMG/M metagenome (GOLD analysis project Ga0189274, IMG submission 130323) | Marine microbial communities from the Costa Rica Dome - N5 B1 mini metaG | ecosystem: Environmental > Aquatic > Marine > Oceanic > Photic zone | place: Costa Rica: the Eastern Pacific...
AAATAATGGATAACATCATAAAAATTGCCAATATCACCACTACCCAAGGTCCGGTTGGCATCCCCACTTTCGCATAAGAAACATAAGCTCCGCCGATACCAGAAAAAACTGAAAAAAGCACGGCTAAAATCAGAATGAAATGTAGCTTGTGTGACCATAAACGTGCCGCAGCACTCGGAAAAACGATTAAGGCAGACATTAAAATAACGCCTAAAGCTTGTATACCGGCAGCAATGGCCAAGACCGTTAAGGCGGTCAGTACAAACTCAATAAAGCGAACTGGTAAGCCAATGGACTTGGCAAAATCAGGGTTGAAAGCTGTTACAACAAAACTTTTGTAAAAAACAATGATGCTTAATGCAATCACCATCAAGATAATTGAAAAGGCAACGAGTTCTGACTTATTGATGGCTGCCGCTTGACCGAACAGAAATGAATCAAGTCCCGAATGCTGAGCAGTTGGGGATTTCTGAATGTATGTTAGCAAGACAATTCCTACAGCAAAATATGATGTCAACACAATACCGATTGCCGCATCTTGCTTCACTTTTGACTTATTTACAATGAAATCTATGGCATAAGTGGCCAACCACCCTGTCACAAATGCACCACCAATTAAATAGGTAATATTCTTTTCGCCCGCGAGTAAAAAGCCTAAACATAAGCCCGGAAGTAGTGAATGGGCAATGGCGTCACCTATCAATGCTCGTTTTCTCAGAAAAGCGAAAGTTCCGATTAGGGCAGATGAACTATTAATCATAACCATTCCTAGCACTACATAGAGTACATTTGGATCTTTTAAGGTGATGAAATCTAGAAAGGTCTGCATGCTACTTGATATTACAAATCAACATCCTTCTCCCTCACTGGGAACTCGGTTTTCTTAATAAGGTCAACTACTTTTGAAAGCAAGGTTAATTGTCCTCCATAAGCATTGGTCAAATTCTCTTTGGTCAGCACATCATTGATTGGTCCTTTGGCAATCATTCTGGTATTCAAAAGTACCAAGTGATCAAAGTATTCTGAAACAGTTTGCAAATCATGGTGGATGATCAAGACTGTTTTGCCCTCTTCTTTCATCTCTTGTAATAAAGAAAGAATTGAAGACTCGGTGGCGGCATCAACCCCTACAAATGGTTCGTCCATCAAGTATAGTTCAGCCTTTTGAGCCAATGCACGAGCAATGAAAACTCTTTGCTGTTGTCCTCCTGATAGTTGTGAAATCTGCCTGTTTTTAAATTCAGTCAACCCCACCTTCTCAATGGCTTGGTTGACAATTTCACGGTCGGCTTTATTGAGTCGTTTTAGTAGATTTGATTTTCGATACCTACCCATCATGACCACATCAAAAACTGAAGCTGGAAAATCCCAATCTACCGTTTCTCTTTGCGGAACATAAGCGACCTTTTCTCGAACTTCCTCAAGGGGTTTATCAAAAATTTTAATGAAACCTGAAGAGGGCTCCAAGAGCCCCATTATTGATTTGAGTAGGGTTGTTTTTCCCGAACCGTTTGGGCCAATTACACCAATAATTTTTCCTTTCGGTAATTCAAAGTCGATATCCCATAACACAGGACCACCATCATAAGAGACAGTGAGGTTGTGTACTTCTATAGAGTTTTGATCTTTCATTTTAACCCTTCAACAATAGTCCGAACGTTTGCTTGAATCATCCCTATATAAGTTCCTGCATCAGAATCTGGCTCACCCAGAGCATCTGAATATAAAGGACCTTTAATGGCCACTTGATATCCTTTAGCTGCGCACCCTTCTACAATAGACTGAGCTGTCTTATCTGAAGTAGAAGTTTCTGTAAAAATTGATTTAATTTTTCGATCAATTAAAAAGTCTACCATCTCAGACACTTCTTTTAAACCAACCTCTGAAAGGGTTGAAACTCCTTGAATTCCCTTCACTTTCATTTTATAGCGGCGTCCAAAATAACTGAATGCATCATGTGAGGTCACCAAAACACGTGAAGCATCATTCAAGCTATCTAAGCTCTCAGCCACCCACTTATCTAATTTCTTGATTTCATCTTTGTATTCTTGATAATTTAAGTGGATAGTGCTATCAATGGATGAATCAATTTTTCCTAGTTCATCTGTCACATAAGCCATTCCTTTCATCCAGATTTTGGTATCAAACCAGATGTGCGGATCTTTGGCATCATCCATATCTGCCGTGCTGATAACATCTTCTTCACTCAATCCATCTGCAACAAAAATCACTGGTTTTTCAGCTCCGTATTTTTCCAGCATTTCTGCCATTTTTCCTTCTAAATGAAGTCCATTTGCCACAATGACATCCGCTTCATCTAACAACTCAACATCACCAGGTGTAGGTTTATAAATGTGCGGATCAGTCCCCGGCCCCATCAGGGCAGTCACTTCGCAATGTGACTGGACAATATTATCCAAGGTGTTTTTAATGATACCCGTTGTTACCACAATGTGCAAAGGTCCGATTTTTTCTACCTCCTTTGTTTCTTCAATCCTGCACCCAACCAATGTCAAACCAACTGTTATGAGCATTAATATCCTCATCATATTCATTTAGATTTAAATTTTACACCTATGTTTTGCGTCACTTTTTTTGACAAATTGATACTCTCATTGTTGTCAATTTTAACTTGAAGTGATTCATCAAAAGACACTCTTTGCGCAACAGTAATTTGAGAGCCTATTTTTAACCCTATCTGATCTAAGTACTTCAAAAGCGCCAATGAATCTTCATTTACAGAAACAACTTCAAACGTATTATTGATCGAAGCTTCACTCAAATTGATTTTTGATTCTTGATAGGAGATATTACCTTCTTTATCAGGAATGGGATCACCGTGCGGATCAAACTTGGGATAATTCAGAAACTGTTCAATTGAATCAATAAGTTTCAGTGAGCGGATGTGTTCTAATTGCTCTGCAACATCATGCACTTCATCCCATCCAAAATCTAACTTATTTACCAAAAACGTTTCCCACAGTCTGTGTTTTCTGATGATATGAACAGCAATTCGTTCTCCTTTTTTGGTCAGGACACACCCCTTATACTTTTGATAGGAAACTAGTTTTTTCTCACCTAGTTTTTTGAGCATATCTGTTATAGATGATGCTTTGGCATCTAACTTTTCAGCAAGTGCATTGGTACTTACTTTATCATGATCACGACCTGAAAGGTGGAATATTTCTTTCAGGTAATTCTCCTCAGCTTGTGTTAATTGCTCATTTTGCATCACTATCCTTTCTATCTAGTTGCCACCTTAATCCTAAAAAGAATCTTCTTACTTGTAATGGACCGTAAGCGTATGAAGTATCAAAGCTATCGCCATAAGGATTTGAAGGATCTATCAGAGGTGAATCTTGTGTGTAGTTGAAGATGTTTTTAGCTCCCAGGTAAACATCCAATCCTATTTTTTCAAACTTCTTATTTAACTGTAAGTGCTGAACTGTAAACCATGGTGAAACTTCTGGTCGTGCAAATTCATCTGCAAAGGTTGGTAACTTTTGTGGTCCCATTACTCTGCCTATCCAACTGAATTCAAGTCCAGCTTTTTTGAGGTTGTAGGTCAGACCAAAAGTTCCTGAAAATTTGGGGGCAAATAATTGTTCTTCTTTCTGTGGATTACCATTTTCATCTTCCGTCTTTTCAAACACATCCATAAAAGTTGCGCCCATTCTCAGTCTGACCGGAAATTTGAATGAATGATTAATAGCCATTGAAACTCCTCTCGTTATTCCATAACCACCCAGATTATCGTATACAATTAAGTTAGGATCTACTTCATAATCTGGAATAATTTTGTTTTGGAAATAGGTATAAAAAACGTCTACATCAAAGTTCCCGTAACCGAGAACGGTATAGGTGTGATTGAAATTTAAGGTGGCATTGTGCGATCGTTCTGGTCTCAAATCGTTAAGAATCACAACATCTCTAGCTCCTGAAACAAAGGCATGATCTTCTGTAAACAAATGAACTTGTCTAAACCCTGTCCCGTAATTAAAGCGTAATGCCGAAAATGCACCAAACTGCTTCTTCATACTAAACCTTGGACTAAAAATAAGTCCATGGTTGTTGTGATAATCAAATCGCACACCTCCCAGCAATTTCAATTCATCTGTCACGTCAAATTCATCCTGAATAAAGACTCCGGGCACGTAATTATTTTCATCTGTCAATGAAGGTGTATTGTCATTGTAAATATTGTATCTATTCGTTAATCCTGCAATCAGGAAATGCTTCTTTTTAACTTTATGCGACCAGATTAAGTTAGAGAAAAATACTTGCTGCCTTGCTGCATAACTGACATCTCCATACCAGGAATCTTGTACATGGTTGTTAGCCGAGAAGTCTAATTTTAAGTTTGTTTTCTCAATTGGAAAATTGAAGGACCCCAAAATTTCTACTCGTTCTGTTTTGATACTTTCCCCATAAACTGTGCTACTTGCACGATCAGCCTTTGTCCATTCAAGAACGCCTCCAAATCTATCTTCATTATAATACCTGCCTGCCAAAGTCAGCAAGGCATTGCCGTTTTTATCGTCTATCTGCCATTTGTTAAACAAGGAAATTCTGTTGTTTAAAGGAATGTCCGTAAACCCATCATTATTCTCATCTAAACGCAAATCATTAAAGTAATAATCACCTGAAAACAAGGTATGTATGCGCTTACTCACTTTTGGAGCTATCGCGAAATTTGTTCTTAATTCTTGATGATTATTATAAGTTACTTCAGCATCTACAAGTGAAGATTTATAGGGGTCTTTCGTAATAATGTTAATCACACCACCAACAGCCTCAGTTCCATAAAGGGTTGAAGACGGACCTTTGACGATCTCAACACGGTCAATCATAGATGTCGGAATACCGTTGAAACCATACACAGAAGACAGACCTGATACAATGGGCATGCCATCAATCATCACAAGCGTATAAGGCCCTTCCATACCATTGATATGGATGTCATTTGTACCACACACACCACAGTTCACCTGTTCTTGCACTCCATTTACAGTCTCTAATGCATCTATGACTGAATTGACAGGTGATGACCTAAAAAACTTTTGAGAAATAACCTCAATTTTTACAGGAGACTTAGCTATTGAGGTCTCGCGCATGGTTCCAGTAACAACCACCTTGTTTAACTCAAGATGATCTACCAATTCTATTTGTAATGGTTCAAAGTCTTTTTGAACCTGGATGGACATTTTAAGTTCTTGAAAACCGACAGAGGTCACTCTTAATTCATATTGTCCTTCTGGTATATTTTCAAAATAAAACTGACCATCTTCATTTGTGATAGCACCAACTTCATTTGGATACAACACCACTTTTGCAAAAGGAACTGGAACGTTCTCAGATTTGACAACGCCTTCTATACGTTGCTGTGCATGAATTACAAACGCTGAAAAACAAAATAAAATGAATGTGATTTTTTTCACCTTCTAATTTTTAATTAATGTAAAGTTAACTAATATTTTTAGATGAGCCTAAAAATATTTTTTTCAGTTCTCGCTTTCCACATTTTTCATGGATTTATGGCTTATCCATATCAAAACACTATCTTTGCCAAAAATTTAAATTCAATCAGATAGAAATGGCTACAAATAGAACATTCACAATGATTAAGCCTGAGGCTGTTGCAGCAGGACACGCAGGAAAAATTATTGACGCAATTATTGAAGCAGGATACAGCATTAAAGCGTTAAAATTGACTCAATTGACAGCTGAAAGAGCTGGTAAATTTTACGAAGTACACAAAGAGCGTCCATTCTATGGAGAGTTAGTTGAGTACATGTCAAGTGGACCAATTTACGCAGCGATTCTAGAAAAGGATAACGCAGTTGCTGATTTCAGAGCTTTAATCGGTGCTACTGATCCAGCTGAAGCTGAAGAAGGAACAATCAGAAAGAGATTTGCAAAGTCAAAAGCTGAGAATGCAGTTCACGGAAGTGATTCAGATGAGAATGCAGCTATTGAAGGTGCTTTTCATTTTTCAGAAGATGAGATTGTAGGTTAATTAGAACCTTTCACAATAGAGAAAACCTGGAGCTACGCTTCAGGTTTTTTTTATGGATTTTTTTTGTTGTACCTCATTGCTTTGAAAGAGAATCGATAGCCCGCCTTAAAATTGAGCATGAGATTAAAAGGTGAATTCGGATTATTGTTATCCAAGTATTCAAATGAACTGGTACTGTGCTCATATACCGGACCTAAATCAATACCCCAATTCCAGCGTTTCTGACCAAAAAATGTGATACCGAAACACAAGGCATGTTGATATTTATTGGGTTCCCATGGACCAAAGAAAAAAACTGATCTGTGAGCAATGTGAAAGCGTTCTTTACCGCGTTCAACTGACCAAGGAAAACAGGTAAATCCGACACCCATTCCTGGAAATCCGCCCCCTACTTCAAACGCCCAATTCTTAGAAAGCAACACATCATAAGTTCCGCCAATCAATCCTGTCACACCAGAAAAATTTGCTGATACAGCAGAACGATACAATCCCCCAAATTCAAAATTTTTAAGATCATTCACTCGTGCACTATCCATTTCAACTTGACCAAAGCTATGAACGCCTAGCATCATCAAAAATATGATCATGGATTTCTTCATGAACTTGGGATTGATTTGTACTTTTTTGTAATTTGAAAGCTGAGTCCGTTCCACTTCAACAAGAGTAACGGAAACTCCACTTGATTATCATGACTCGAATAATCAATTCTCAATTCATCTGAAGCCGCTTGAAGTATAAAGTGGTATTGTGGAAGCGTTCCTTTCAATTCAGGATAAGTACTTTGTGCTTTCTTATGCATTTTACCAAGATGCTTGAACATAGGCTCTAGGGGTAGAATATCATTTGTCACGTCAACAGAATCTTTTTCTCTAAACTCAAGAAACGTCACCGCATATTTACATACAGCTTGACAATTATCTTCAGTTACGCCCACCAAATCATTTCCAGATTTCAACTTGTACATTTTCATTTGGTAGTCACCGGCAAAACCTCCTGAGATATGAACATAATCTCCGGCCAGATCTTTGGTTTTGTAGTAATACACATGACCTGCTCTGAAATCCACATCTTCTTTCATTTCAACTATTTTGGAGCCTACAAGAAGTTCTGCATACATGTGTATGTTTGCTTTGTTCTTTTTGGAATAATCTTGACCAAAAGCAGCCGAAGAGATGAATAAAAAGATAAGTAGACGCATGCTTATTGACGTTCTTGGAGGGTTTCGTACAAATGCTCAATGGTGAACTTGTGTTTATCCCAACTTAAGTCAGCCAATTCCATTCTAATCTCTTCTCCTCCTAAAACCAAATCAATTTTTAGAGTAGTCCCTTTTTTAGGAAACAAGAAATCGTACTGATAATCTTCTTCATAGTCTAAAGGAAACTCAGCCTCTTCTAATGCCCTTTTGTGCATCTTTTCTCGGTGAGCATCCAATTCTTTCATAGGTAAAACTTCATCAAAAGCTATTTCTTTAATGCCATTATTGGTCCCTTTGTAGAATGTATGATCATAGCTACAAACGGGTCCACACCCTACAGACTTTCTCATCACCAGGTCTTGACCGTCATACATTCGGTACAGCACAAATTCTTGCCACCCTTCAATTGCTCCAGTAATTTTACCATATCCGCCAGAAACATCTATCACCTCATAATACCAATGCATTTTCTCATCATTCCAATCAAAATCTTCAGGACCATCATGCACTTCTTCTCCCACTAAAAATTCGACATACTGATTGATTTGCCAAGGATCACCTGACACATCTGTAGAGTCACTCAAAACTTCAACACTATCAACTTCAGCCTCTTCAGTTTCAGAGTTCCCAACTTCTTCTACCCCCTCTTCTACTTGAGATTCCCCGCAAGAAAACATCATTATTACTAGGGCTAATAACCAACTATTTTTCATAAGCAATACCTTTTAATTCTGTACTCCAAGCTTCAGGCTTATCTGCAAACCAGTTTTTAACTTTTGGCCAGACCATTCCAAACAATTCTGTGGTGCGATAGGCATCAAGACTCGTTTGCTCATCCCAAATTGAATAGGTGAAGAAGACACCGCTTTCTGCCTTATCTCTTAATAACCTGACTTCAGAACAACCTGGTTGGGCTGCAATTTGATCTTTAATCTCATTAAAAAAAGCTTCGAATTCATCAGCAAATTCGATTTGGAAGGTCATTTTTACAATTCGTTGAATAGCCATAAACTAGTCCATTGAGAATAAATCTTCAATATTATCTTTTGATCCTTTCGGATGGAATTCTACTCTAATAATGTCTTTCACGTGCAAGCCCAAAAGAGATGATGCGCCACCGCCATTGCCTTGCACCCCTTTGTTGATAGCTATCTCCAAAAATCCGTCATCATTAAAAAGGGCCAACTTCTCTCCCAACGCCACATCATAATAGTTGCTCGATATCTGCTCAATAAAATAGCGTCTGTTCTTGAAGTAAATCACAAAAGGATTTCCTGCTCCTACTTCATTAAATAATCGTTCGGTAATATTGATGATGACATTACCGTATTTATCTTCATGGATTACAGTTCCTTTAATCAGGTCTTTTTCAATGGTTGGTTGGGTTGTAAATGCCTTTTTCAATTCATAGTAAGGCTCACCCAAATCTTTCATAGGCGTACCTTTTGATAAAGCAGCAATTGCTGGCAAATAGATGTTTCGAACAGGAAAACGCAGTGACATTTTAGCGCTAAAATTGTCTATTCGAACAATTTCTTCTGCTTCTTCATATCCTTTTATCAATGAAAAAACGCCATTATCGCAACCAACAAAGTACTGTCCTTTCAGCTTCATGATGATCGGATACAGATTACTTTCTGCCTTGGCGATAGATATGTACGGCAAACTATCTACTCCTATAAAATGAATGGTTCCTTCAGGAAACTTATCCTTGACATTGTTGATATAAAAGGCAGCCTGGGCAACATTGAAAGCATCCACTTGATGAGAAATATCCACCAAATTACAGCCTTCAATTTGAGAGAGTAACTGACCTTTTAATGCAGCTACGTAATGGTCTTTAAGACCAAAGTCTGTGGTTAGTGTAATGATACTCATTTCTCCAGCAAAATCTTAATGCATCTAATGCTTAAAAATGTTACTTTTAATCAAAATTAGTTTTAATTTTCAGTCTATAAATTGTATCGAGAATAATTAATTAACATTTTGCAAGAGAAAATTATTGAAATCACGGGTATTGACCCTGTTATCATTTTTGGTGTCAACGACCAGAAATTGAAAGTTATAAAGCGCTATTTTCCTAAGTTGAAGATTGTTTCAAGAGGCTCCAACGTCAAAGTAATGGGAGAGCCAGAAGTGATTGAACAATTTGAGAAAAAGTTTGAATTGTTAATGCGACACATCAATCGGTACAATCAGCTTACAGAAAATAACATTGAAAACTTGATGCTACAAGATGAGCAAAATCTGCCTTTTAAAGATCATGGAGAAACCATTGTTCATGGCAATGCAGGTTTGGCTATTAAGGCAAGAACAGCCAACCAACGAAAATTGGTGAAATCTAGCATGGAAAACGACATGGTATTTGCCATTGGACCAGCCGGAACCGGAAAAACCTATACATCTGTAGCTTTAGCCGTAAGAGCCCTTAAAAATAAAGAAGTTAGACGTATTATTTTGACTCGTCCAGCAGTGGAAGCCGGTGAGAATTTGGGATTTCTACCAGGAGATTTGAAAGAAAAACTAGACCCTTATTTGCAACCTTTATATGACGGATTAAGAGACATGATTCCGGCTGAGAAACTAGCTGAATACATGGAACATGGCATTATCGAGATTGCACCATTAGCCTTTATGAGAGGACGAACTTTAGATAAGGCCTTTGTCATTTTGGATGAAGCTCAAAATACAACCACGGCTCAAATGAAGATGTTTTTGACGAGAATGGGACAGTCAGCTAAGTTTATCATCACAGGTGACATGACTCAAATTGACTTACCGAGAAACCAGAGTTCTGGATTAGTAATGGCCGTGAATTACCTCTCAGATGTGAAGGGAATTGGTGTAGTGAAGTTAAATGAGAATGATGTGATTCGACACAAATTGGTGAAGGATATCATCAAGGCTTTGAAAGATGTGTGATCATGAAAGAAAAAGTAATTTTAGAAGCATCATTTAACTGCTCTGCAAAAGAGTTATACAACCATTGGCTGAGTTCAGACGGGCATACCAAAATGACAGGAGGTGAAGCTGAAATAGATGAACAAATTGGCAGCTCATATTCAGCTTGGGATGGATACATCACTGGAGAAAATCTAGAGCTACATCCCTATTCTAAAATTGTACAAACTTGGCGCACCTCAGAATTTGAAGATTCTGATGAAAACTCACATCTGATTCTCGAGCTCGAAGATCAAGCAGATGGATGCCTTCTATAACTCACCCATACCAATATCCCCGCGGGGCAAACACAATATCTGGTAGGATGGAAAGAACATTATTTTGAACCCATGACCGAATACTTCAACGGTTTATAAGCGTTCAATAATTGTGAATAAATAAATCTGTTGACAAGCGTTTTAGCCTTAACTTTGTGGCTCAAATTGAGCCTAAAATGAACGCAGTAAAATCAACCACTTTTAATTTCCCTGGTCAGCAATCTGTATACAACGGAAAAGTACGTGATGTGTACACTCTTGAGAACGACCTTTTAGTAATCGTTGCTTCTGATCGTATCTCAGCATTTGATCACATTTTACATGAAGCCATCCCTTACAAAGGACAAGTATTAAATCAACTTGCCGCTAAGATGTTGCGCGCAACGGCTGACATTGTTCCGAACTGGTTGATTGATACCCCAGACCCAATGGTTGCCATAGGTCACAAATGTGAACCTTTCAAAGTTGAAATGGTGATTAGAGGTTACATGTCTGGTCATGCAGCCAGAGAGTACAAAGCAGGAAGAAGATTATTGTGTGGTGTTGAAATGCCTGAGGGCATGAAGGAAAATGATAAATTTCCTTCTCCAATAATCACTCCAGCAACGAAAGCTGAAGAAGGACATGATGAAGACATCTCCAGAGAAGACATCATTGCACAAGGTATTGTCAGTGAAGAAGACTACAAACAGTTAGAAGCATTCACTTACGCTTTGTTTGAAAGAGGTACGCAATTAGCTGCAGAAAAAGGCCTTATTTTGGTTGATACGAAATACGAATTCGGAAAAAAAGACGGTAAGATTTATTTGATTGATGAAATTCATACACCAGACTCTTCACGTTATTTCTATGCTGAAGGATACGCAGAAAGACAAGCTGCCGGCGAAAAACAAAAACAACTTTCAAAAGAATTTGTAAGAGAATGGTTAATCGCACATGATTTCCAAGGTTTGGATGGACAGACCTTACCGCACATGCCAGAAGATTTTGTAAACTCTGTGACAGACAGGTATGTAGAGCTGTTTGAAAAAATCACAGGCGATACATTTGAAAAGGCTGACAACTCAAATATTGAGGCAAGAATTGAGGCAAATGTGCTGAATGCTTTGAAGGATACCGTAAAGGCTTAAACTTTCGGCCAAACCAATTGTTAAAACTAAAGTCATGAACGCACAACAATTTTATCGAACCAATAAGATTATCTTCTTTGCACTTTTGATAGGAATGCTCGCGTTTCTTGCTATTACTGTATTTCTGACAGACCAACAGTTGTTTATCGGCATGCCCAAAGATCAGATTTTCTTAGTGGCATCTGTTGCCATTTTGGGAGCTGGTATCTACGGAGGAAACTTTATGTTCTCAAAAATGATAGCTCAGGCTAAAAAAAGTGGAACATTAAAACAGAAAACAAATGTTTTCAATACCTCTAGTATTATCAGATACGCACTTATTGAGGGGCCGGTTTTGTTCAACATTGTGAGTTTATTATTAGACGGATCGGCTGTTTTTCTTTTGCTGGCTGTTATCGGAATAGGGTATTTTCTCACACTTAGGCCCACTGCCGAGAAAATTATTTCAGAGCTAGAATTGACTTATGAAGAACGTCATGAGTTAGGCTTTAGAAACTAGACCAATCAAAATCAGAGAAAATTTGACATACTGATTCTTTCTTCACATCTTTGTCATCTCTCAAACAGCTTTCCTGAAAAACAAACTTTTGCCCTATTAACACGTAATTAATATTATGAGAAAGCACTACTACCTACTTCTAGGGATTTGCATGATGGTTTCAAATCTCTTCGCTCAAGTTAACTTAAATCAAAACCTGGTAGCCTATTACCCCTTTGAAGGTAATGCGAACGACCTATCTGGTTATGCCATTAACGGAACGGCCTTTGGTGAATCGTATTCAACAGGAGTTTATGGAGCTCCAAACTCGGCCATAGTTTTTGATGGGACACCTGGCTCTTATGTTGATGCGGGAACAGACAACAGAACAGTTGTAGATACTCTATCTATTTCATGTTTTGTGAGAACTACTTTTGATGGTATTGGTGATATCGTCAGTAAGTATGATCCTGGAAATGATCGTGGTTATCATTTTCAGATTTCTTTGGGCAAGATACGTTTAGCTGGTAGAGATGGGTCTGGAACTTATCGTCAAACTGGATTCTCTACTACCCTCATCAACGACTCGCTTTGGCATCATGTTCTAGGGGTGGTCAGAGGTGACACTTGGATTTTATATGTGGACTGTAATCTAGAAGGAGCAGAATCTAACGCCGTAAGTAATCCTGATATCTCTTCAAATGCCCAACTCGGTTTTGGAAAAGACGTTTTTTCAGATGCCAAATACCTAGATTGCGAAGTAGATGAAGTACGCATGTACACACGCTTATTGAATGTTGATGAGCGAGATTCCCTCTGTGCAACAGCTGTTTATGCAGGCATTAAAGAGCAAAAAGATCCTGTTCAATTTATTGACGTTTATCCGAACCCTGCTCAAACTAAAATTGCTTTGGCCGGAAACTCAACATTAGAAAAAGCCACCATTCAAATATACAATCTGCAGGGTCAGCTGGTTCTCGAATCAACGAATCATGGAGCGACTCCGGTTCTCGATATTCAGCACTTGCAAGCAGGTCAGTATATTATACACGCAACACAAGATAATTTACACCTCACCAGTCGCTTTACTAAAAGCTAAATACTACCTTCGTTAAAATTATTTTAATGAGTGTAGAACAAATCCTTTTAGACCGCTCGAATCAACAGTGTGAGCTGTGTGGCGCCAAAGAACAGTTAAAAGTCTATCCTGTTCCTCCCCAATCTTCAAACATTACTCAAGACAACAGCATTCTATGTTGTGATACTTGTTTGAAGGATGTTGAAGCAGAAAGTTCTGACAATCCAAATCATTGGAGATGCCTAAACGATTCCATGTGGAGCGAATTCACTGCTGTTAAAGTAGTTGCTTATCGCATGCTACATCATTTAAAATCAGAAGGCTGGACACAAGATTTGTTGGATATGTTTTATTTAGAAGATGAAGATCTCAAATGGGCACAATCCACTTTACTAGCTGAGGGAGAAGAAGCAATCATCCATAAAGACGTGAACGGTGTCGTATTGTCAAACGGTGACAATGTCGTCTTGATTAAAGATTTAGATGTTAAAGGTGGTGGCTTTACGGCCAAAAGAGGAACCGCAGTGCGAAACATTCACTTAGACCCTGAAAATGCGAATTACATTGAAGGAAAAGTGAACGGTCAAGGCATTGTAATCATCACCGAATACGTCAAAAAATCTTAATCTATTTGCTTCTTTTTTGGATACTTTAAATCCAGCATTACAATGATAGCTGTGAATCCCCATACGGGCACAGTTGCCTTATCTGTATCCAAATAATTATTCAAGATACCATGGGCAAAGTAGGTCACCAAACCTAAGAACATAACAAGTACTAATGTTCGCATTTCTCCCTCTGGCATCCTGATATAGAGCGTAATAGCAGTGTAACAAATCCATCCTACCAAAACAATCATCAACAACATGCCTATTAAGCCCTGCTCAGAGAGTGGACCTAAATACTCTGAATGCGCATTACCTCTATTACCCGAATTGGTCGAAATAATCGTTTTTCCAGAAGCCAATTGAAACGGTGCATACACCATAGCATAAGTTCCCGGCCCCCAACCAAAAACAGGTCGTTCTTGGAACAAGCGAATGGCACAGCCCCACCTGTTTAAACGTTCCAGGTTTGAGGCATCTGTGGTTACATTGGTCATGGACTCTAGACGCTCATTCATATCTTCTGTGGCATGTTCAGATCTGTTCTTCTCAGCAGCATGCATGATGTTCGTCCAATTCACCGCAACATAAATCCCAATAAAAAAACCGATCGTAGCTAAGTACTTGAAATGAATTTTAAATCGAATACACAAGTAGACTAAAAAAGCACCAAACAATGAAATCCATGCCGCTCGTGTGTAAGACATGATGATAGCAAAAGTGAATAATACAATCAATCCAATAATTATGGTTCGGGTAGCTGTTTGATTTTTATAGATTTTCCATAAACCGAAGAAAAGAGGAAAAATAAGAGCTAAAATTGCTCCGTATGAAGTGTGATCTTTGAAAAATGGATACATCACCCAGTGTCCTGTTTCTTCATCAAAACCATACATTGCATGATTCACCAAGGTATATAATACGACCACAGTCAGCGAACCAATGTAAAGCCAGACGAACCATTTTACACGATTTTCTTTTTGAAAGAACACCACACCATAGAAATAAATCGGAACAATGAACCAAAGTTTTGTCAGCAAGAATTTTAATGAGACAAGCGGAAGCTCACTGGTGATGCAAGTTAAACCAATCCACAAGAGTTGAAGAATGAAAATGATGGTAATCGGATGCTTAATAAATCGTGCATCAAAGAGATTCTTTCTGAATTGATTAAACGTAATCAGCAATAACATTCCAAATAGCAGAGGTTCTGTAGGTAAAAACAAGCCAATATCTGCTGATACAAATTCCTCTATATTCACCGACAATGGTGTAAAGAGCACAATGAACATAAACAATTGCTCAAAGTAATAAAAGGCAACATAAACCAACAATAATGCAATTGGGATGGCACTAAAAAACACCTCACCTCTCCAAATAAAAAAGAGGTTGAGAGCTACAAATAAAAATGCAGCAACATAAGTAATTATGGCATGATTAATTGCTTTCACAGCAACTATGCTGATTTCAGTTGCTTTAACTTATCCAAAGCCAAGAACATGAAAATTGCAAACAAGAAAGCGGCTGCAGTTGACATGATGACAATGATCGCTCTTTTTGGTTTTGCCTTTTTATCTGGCACCTCAGCCATTGAATGACGAATGGTCTGCTGAATATTTGTATGTGCATATTGATGCGCTTGGTCGTTTACGTCCAAAATGTTGGAGTAACGTAAACTAAAGAATTCACTCAAATTGGAATAAATATCGTAATCAGAACCGTATTTCTGAGAAGCATCAATTTTACGTTTTATTTCCTTCGCCAAGTCATTTTTTCCGGCTTTCAATGCAGCTAAATAATCCGAATACAAGCGACTTCTAGTTTCTTGGTTTACCACTCCACTATCACTTAACACCTTCATCTTATCTGAGTAATCTCCCATCTCTGTCTTGATTAAGCTCACCTCAGATTGCACAGCATACATTGGCCCCATTGAACGCTCTCTAATCATTCTGTTCATCACTGTATCTACCAACCTCACAATGTCATTTGCCATATCAGCCGCTACTTCAGGATCATAATCATACACATCAATTGTGATTGAATTATAACGTGTTCTGTTAAACTGCACGTTACCCTCATACGCTTTTTGAAACTTGGCTCTTGACTGACCTTGAGTAGAGTCAATGTCATAGTGCTCATACAAGTCATATTTCAAGGTTAAACTGTCTCTAATTTCGGGCGAAATCAACACTTGCAATAAACGTTCAGCATCTGCTTCGTCTCCAAACTCCACTACTGAATTACGCGCATTTGAATTGAAATCAACCGAGTTAGATCTGGTTGGGAAAACAATAGCTTGTGCCTTGTAATACGGAGTCATCATTAACGACACAACAATTGAAGCAACCGCTGCAACCGCAGTAATAATTAAGATGGGTTTTCTTTTCTTGTAAATGAAGGCAATCAAATCGCCTGAATTAAAATTAGATTCTTGACTCATTTCTGGTTTAAATTTCTTTCGGTTCAATCAATTTATGGGTGCACAAAAGTAACGATTTCATCTTCAGGATTACAATCGTTACAACATTATAGCTTAACGGTAAAAGCTTGTATTTCGTATTTTTGGTTGAAACATATTTCCATACATGAAAAAATCATTATTCCTTTTGCCTTTGCTCGCTGCATTTGCAGCTTGTCAAAATGATACACACCAAGAAACAACTTCGGCATCACCAAGAAACAAGACAATTCCGATTCCTACTCAAGTAAATGAGAAAATGGAAAACGAAGAAGAGTACGAACAAGCCAGAGAATTGTATTGGGAAAAATCACATGGAGGTGACCAAGGATATGATTGGAAAAAAATCATGAACGACAATTTCCAATCCTTAGTTCAAGAAAGAATGAACCAAACGAAAGCCGTTGCTTCTTATGCCAATGGAGAACTAGCGGGTGAATGGTTTGAAAGAGGCTCTACTAATCAAGCTGGAAACGTGAGAAAAGCAAGATATGACGCCGTGACAGATGCTGTTTACGCCATTTCTGATGGCGGGATTCTCTGGAAAGGTGACATCTATGATAACCCATGGACACCGCTCAATGATAGTTACATTTTAGGCACAGGCGTGCTAGAGACCATTCATTTGCCAAATGGAGACCTCAGGTTATTGGCTTCAGTTGGTTGCCAAATAGTCTATTCAGATGATGAGGGACAAACATGGACTGAAGCTGACGGATTTACGGGCTCTACCGAAGGTTCAGGGATTGACTTATACGAACTGAATGATTCAACAATCGCGTATTTGTATACCTCTGTCAACTTTTTAGGGAACGGAACGAACAAGTTTGCCTATTCAACGGATCATGGCGAAACATTCACCTTTGTGCAAAACATGAACTCTTGGAATAGCAGCACTGCTTCAATGGCTTGGGTGCACGGTTCTGATGTTGCATACATCATTAATAAAGCACATCAAGTGTATCGTTTTACGAATGAAAATCTTGAAATGATTAGTGATAATCATGGCTTAACCGCCAGTACAGAAATCCAACTTGAAGTAACAGTTGATGGAACAGACACAGTTTTATATGTACTTGGAAACAGCAGCAATTTGTACAAGTCAACTGATGGTGGATTAAACTTTACATCAATTGGAACGACAGCAACCCCTGCTTGGGAAGTTGGAATAGGTGTTTCAATTGACAACCCTGATGCTGTATATTACGGAGAGGTAGATACCTACAGGTCTACAGATGGCGGAAACAGCTGGAACATTGTTTCTGATTGGTGGCAGTACTACAACGATCCTTCATTCTACATACATGCAGACGTGATGGATATAGAAACTTTTAAAAAGTCTGACGGCACTGAGTTTACCTTAATATGTAATCATGGAGGAATCAACATTTCTTATGATAACTGCCTTACCACTCCTAATATAGGCTCGATTGATTTGAATGTGGGACAGTTCTATGATGTAGCGACAAGCCCAGTAAACTCTTCTTTTATTATTGGTGGAACTCAAGATCAAGGACTTCAAAGAACAGCAGCTGGAAATGTTCCGGGCACAATAACATTTGACCAAGTAATTTCAGGAGATTATGGTGAGCAACAATTCTCTAATAACGGAAACTCATTCTGGACCGAATATCCAGGAGGCGATTTCTCTTATTATCCGAATGCGACTGTGGGTGGTTCAGCCTACTGGTTTGATATTGGAGGAAACAACATGCCAAATGCAAATTGGATTATTCCAACTGGCGCAGCACCAAACCCTGCTGATGACTACATTTTAGTTGGTGGAGGATCTGCAACTGGCGGTGACGGCTCCTACTTGATCAAACTTGAAAATGTTGGTGGAACTGCAGTAGCAACTAATTATCCGTTCAATTTCTGGGCAGAAGCAAACTCTGCCGTTGGAGCGATTGAAACCACACCATTGGATGAAAACAAGTTTTATGTTTCTTGTGAAAACGGAAAATTTTATCATTCTGAAGATGCCGGAAACACGTGGACTCAAAGTCTCAATCTAGGACTACCTAACAATACCTGGATATGGACCAATGATGTTTATGCCTCAAGAATTACTGACGGACTAGTGTTTGTAGGCGGAACGAATTACATTAACTCACCAGTTTGGGTGTCAACTGATGGAGGAGAAAACTTTGTTCCTACTGGTGACGGAATTCCGTCAACAATGGTACATGAAATGTGTATGGATGAACAAGAGAACTTCTTGTTTGCTGCAACTGATGCTGGACCATATGCTTATTCTATTGCGCAAGAAGAGTGGTTCTATATTGGTGGGACAGATGCTCCGATTCAAAACTTTATTTCTTGCGAGTTTATCGCTTCAGAAAACATTGTGAGGTTTGCAACTTGGGGCCGTGGAATTTGGGATTTCAACTTATCTGACGTGAGTGGATTAGATAAAGAAACAGCAGAAGAAAACAACATCTATCCGAACCCAAGTAAAACTGGTCAAATCACAATTTCAGTGCGTCATTCAGGAATTGTTAAAGTATTTGATTTGAATGGGAAAGAGCAACTTACTGTTGGATTATTACCTGGTGAAAACAAATTGAACTTATCATTTCTGAAACCAGGGGTCTATGTAATTGCCGGAACAGATGAGAAAGGATATCCAATCCAAGAAAAACTAATCATTGAGTAGTTTGAGCAATGAATTTCACGTGCAAATGTGGTAAGATGAGAATCTTATTAAATTAGCGAAATGGATGAGAAAAAAAGCATGATATCAGAACTCATTGAGTTGTCTAAGGTAGATGGAAAAGTTACCGAAATGGAGACCGGGTTTATTCACCAAATAGGCAAGCAAATGGGATTAGAAGAAGCGGATATGCTTCATTTATTTGAATTTCCTTTCCCGTACACTCCTCCAACTGAACATTTCGAGCGCATTGTGCAGTTTCAACGAATGGTGCTCTTAATGAATGTAGACATGGAGGTTCATGATAAAGAATTGGCCCATTTAAGATTTATGGGAATGCGACTTGGCTTGAATCCAAACGCGGTAAATGAGGTCTTAGAAAAAATGCACGACTATCCGAACAACATGATTCCGCCAAATGACTTGATAGCGATTTATGCAAAACATATGAATTAAAAAAAGGCATCCTATTGGATGCCTTTTTATTTACGTTAATCAATTCTAATTAATCTACTGGGCTCAATGAATAACTTCCGTCACCATTAAAATCAGAGAAAATCATAGTTACTTTCCATACACCTGGAGTTCCTGCTTGACTCTCACCTGAAAACGAGTCATTTCCTCCCGCAGATCTTGTTTTGTTCAATACTTCATTTTTATCTGCATCTTCTAAGATGAAGGTAAGTGAGCCAGTAGGCGTTGTGATGTCAAAATTCACCTCAGCTTTAGAGAAGTTATTTTGCCAACCAAAAGCATACGTTCCATTATCTCCGCTACCTGTAAAATCTCCACCAGGATC
>Ga0189274_100241_pt1 | contig 19367 bp, 15 predicted proteins | sample N5B1minimetaG_FD_130323 | JGI IMG/M metagenome (GOLD analysis project Ga0189274, IMG submission 130323) | Marine microbial communities from the Costa Rica Dome - N5 B1 mini metaG | ecosystem: Environmental > Aquatic > Marine > Oceanic > Photic zone | place: Costa Rica: the Eastern Pacific...
AGCTGATTACGGAACTCCACAATCTGCATTCTATAACTGGGCAAATAACAATGATGGTCCAGCTTCAATCGGTAACATATTCTTGATTCAAACAGATGGTGTTATTGGTGGTATGAAAGCTGAGTTAGATGACAACGCACAAGTTGCTGACAAACTTATCTTCTACGCAATTTACAAGTTTGATGCTGGTCAAAGTGCATATGTTTATGAAACACAAACTTCTGACTACACAACTACTTCAGCTGACGAAGGAGAGTGGATTACTTTATTCTATGACAACGCAGTTCCTGTTGTTGCTGGAGATCAAATCTTAGCATTAGCTTCACACTATGGTGGAACTGATACTCCTGGATGGGAAATGGCTGGTAGAGTAGCTCAAGGTGCTGTTGCAGGTACTGACGAAACTCAAAGTGTTGTTTCTTTAATTGACCCTTCTGCACCTGCAGTTAGAATGTTAATGACTGACTTTGCTGGAATCGAAGATGAAGTTACTGAAGATAAATTCTCAGTGTTCCCGAATCCTGCTAATGAGTCAATCAATGTTTCTATTAGCATGACAAACTCTGAGAACACAGTAATCAACTTAGTTGATATCTCTGGAAAAACAATCAGAACTATCGCTTTAGGAAACGTTCAAGGAGACAAGAACATGACGTTAGAATTGAACGACTTAACTACTGGTGTTTACTTCATTGAATTAGTAAATGAAGCTGGTAAGCAAGTAAAGAAATTCGTAAAGAGATAATCTTTATAGATTAGATTTATAAAAGAAAAGCCTCACCTTACGGTGGGGCTTTTTTTATAGTAACAATTATTGTTGTGAGGCAGACACTCTGTAATTTATAGTATCTAACGTTGCCTCATAAATTTTATACATGTAATCAGGATCTTCTGCGTAATAGTCGTATGAGGATTCAAATACTTCCCTGCTTGTTTCATGCTTTTCAAATACGAAATAGCTAGCTGAATCGAGCGCCTTCTTATAAACATCAGGTCTCGAGTATTTTCTATGATAATGTGACTCCAGAATTTGAAGATCGATAATCAATTGAATCAAATCAGCCTCATTAATCAACTGATCTGGCTTGGCCCTTTTTTCTATCTTTTCTGAACAAGAAAAAAGTACAACGGCTGATATGGCAATCCAAATAAATCGCATTACGATCTAAACGTCATTCTTTTAGCGCTATTGCCTTCAATGATTTGTCCATTATCGTAAACAAGAGATCCACTTACAAATGTTTTTTCAATGCTATGATCAAAGGTCACTCCTTCAAAAGGAGACCATCCGCACTTATACAAGATGTTATCTTTAGAAACAGTGGTTTTCTTATTAGGATCTACGACTACCAAATCAGCAAAATATCCTTCTCTAATATATCCTCTATCATCAATTTTAAAACATTCAGCTACGGCATGAGACATTTTCTCTACCATTCTCTCTAAACTAATCTTGCCTTCTTTAGATTTTTGCAATAATGCTAAAACAGCATGCTGTACCAATGGTCCACCTGACGGAGCATTAAAATAATTTCCGTTCTTTTCTTCTATCGTATGAGGAGCATGATCCGTGGCAAATACATCTATTCTATTATCATTTACTGCTTCCCAAATAGCATCTCTATCTGATGCTTTTTTAACGGCAGGATTCCATTTAATGAAGGTTCCTTTCTCATCATAATCTTCTTCAGAAAACCACAAATGGTGAACACAAGCCTCAGCAGTAATTTTCTTTTCGCTTAGCGGAATATCATTTCTGAATAAATCGAGTTCCTTGGCGGTGCTCAAATGCAAAATATGTAGTCGAGTATCGTATTTCTTGGCTAAATCTGCAGCCATTGAAGAAGATAAGTAGCATGCCTCTTCACTTCTAATGATTGGATGATACTTTATCGGCACTTCCTCACCAAAACGCTCTTTGTATTCAGCCATATTTTTACGAATAGTTGTCTCATCTTCACAGTGTGTTGCAATCAACATGTCACATTGTGAGAAAATTCCGGTCAGCGTTTTTTCATTATCCACCAGCATATTACCTGTTGATGATCCCATGAACACCTTCACACCACACACCTGATTTCTATCTGTCTTTAGCACCTCTTCAATATTGTCATTCGTTGCCCCCATGAAAAAGGAGTAATTCGCAATAGAAGAATTAGCCGCGATATCATACTTATCTTGCAATAACTCTTGAGTTACCGCATTCGGCTTTGTATTCGGCATTTCCATAAAAGAGGTGATACCCCCAGCCACTGCAGCTCTAGATTCAGTGTAAATATTTGCTTTGTGCGTTAAACCTGGCTCTCTAAAATGAACTTGATCATCAATCATTCCGGGAATCAAATACTTCCCTTCAATGTCATAAACAGTTGCATTATCATCAGAAATAGAAGGTGCAATTTTCTCAATACGCTCTCCCTGAATGAGGAGGTCAGATTCAACAATTTTTCCTTCATTAATAATTCTTGCATTTTTGATCAAAATTCTAGACATATCTCTCGGTTTTCAGCAAAGATAAAAGAAAGACGAATGCTAATGATTAAACCGACTATTAGAAATAATTATAGCAGTTATAAAAACTTTTCTATTGACCTTCAAATGGACCGATATCCGGTAACCCAACAATAGGATTCCCATCAAAGTCTTGCGCCTCACTCACATCAATACCAGCATCTATGGCAACCGAGTTAGCCAGTAATTGAAACATCTCACTCGTTTCACTAGTGAAAGCCGGATTGTCAACCAAATTATTCTCAAAAACATTTCCCTGCACGCCATTTAAATCTTCGAACTCAGCCAAAGTGTAGTTTTGGTAATTATAAATGAAGTTGGGAGTTCCCCCAGGAATGTACATCAGATTATTTGTAAAAGAGTTGTTATTCGGTTCTTCATCAGATTGAAAGGCTGTTTGCACGTTATAAAAGATATTATTCACCACGGTGTTGTCATGAACTTCATAAGCTGCACTACTTTTGGATTTTAATACTCGTACTCCTTGACCAGTAGAATAATTGTATACCAAGTTGTTTGCAATGACATTGTTGTAACAAACGAGCTTGTCTCTATCTGGATTTCCTGATTTATTAATAATACAGTAAAAATCAAAAGCCCATGGTTGCTCCGTAGCATCAGATTCGGTTAGACCTAACATCAAATTATAAGCGACTATGTTGTTATTTCCGTGTACATGTGAGGTCACAGATTGATTTCTCACAACATTGTATCTAAATGTATTGAATTCACATAAGTGATCACCGCCCGATATATCCAACGCTCGCATGTAATCAATGTCACCACAAGTGAACAGATTGGATTCGACCGTATTGTAGTTGTTTTCAGCCAGGTTGGATATTTGTTTGATAGATACTGCAGAATGCGCCCAAGCCTTGAATTCATTATTTCTGATGTTCCAATACGAAGCTCCATCATTTAGATTGATACCATCTGTACTTTGACCATCACCTAAATTCCCTGACTTACCACTGTAGACAAGACAATGTTGTAATACTCCATAATCAGACCCATCTCCTTCAGAATATTTGGCAGTAGCAAGAATCCCAGCATGCGATTGTTCACCCACCCTGCACCCTTGTATGGTCACATAATCCGAATTAGAAATACTCAATGCAAACAACCCTCCTTGAATATTTAGATTCTGGAAAGTAACATGATCTGCATTGTAAAGATAAATGGTGCTTTCATTACTATTGGGTCCGCCATCATGACTTTTAATCACAGGTAAATGACCAGAACCATAATCTGAAAAATAGATGTTTTCTGCTGATGATCCCGAGTGATTCAATATCATCACACCATAATGTATCTGTCCCCGCTTGAACAACACCTGATCACCAGGCGAAAGTTCAAGATCGTTTACTTGTTCCACAGAGGCAAACGCCTCCCCCTTCACTGGTTCCCGAATTCGATTTTTTTCCATCTTCGGCGTCTACATAATAAGTAGTACCAGAAGAGCTGATGGCCGGATATTCCAAAAGATAATCACTTTGATAATCACTCAACTGACAGTCTTCTTTTTGTAAGCAATCTTTCTTACAGGCCAAAAAACTCATAGAAACGATAAGCATGATGATGTACTTCATACTTTCAAGTTACAAAAAACAGGAAATTTACAGTTTAAGGCGTCTCATTTTCCAAACGCCAAAGATCGCTTCTTTGAAAATACCGGTGCTCATTTTTGACTCACCATATTCTCTATCAATGAATGTAATTGGAACCTCTACCACCTTAAAGCCATGCTTTTTGGCCGCATATTTCATACAAATCTGGAAAGCATATCCTTTAAACTCAACTGCATCAAAATTGATTTTTTCTAAAACAGAATGATGATAGCATTTAAATCCAGCCGTAGTGTCTTTAATTCCAATCCATAAAATCATGCGAACATACCAAGAAGCAAAATAAGAAAGCATCAGCCTGGATAATGGCCAATTAGATACTTTACCCCCTTTTACATAACGCGAACCAATTGCTAAATCAGCTCCGTCTTTGCAAGCTTGAAGTAATCGATTCAAATCATCTGGATTGTGTGAAAAATCACAATCCATCTCACACAAGTACTCATACCCTCTCTCAAGCCCCCAGTTAAAACCATGTAAATAGGCAGTTCCGAGTCCTAACTTACCTTGTCTTTCTTCAATGAACAAACGATCTGAAAATTCAGGCATCATCCCTTTTACAATATCTGCTGTTCCATCAGGAGAGTTATCTTCAACAATAAGTAAGTGCCAATCACCCTCAAGAGACATGACCTTTCGAATCATCTTCTCGACATTCTCTTTTTCGTTATAAGTGGGTATTATGACAAGGTTCTTCATCCAATTTGTAGCTCAGATTCGCTAAGATAATCGATTTTACCTAAATCTTTTTAACACTTAAATCAATGATTGATTAATTAACGATTTTTAAGTGCTGATTTTTATCGACATTTGCACTGAATGAAAGAGCTAATTCCCGTTTTAGTATTTATGTCCTTCACCTTATTGGGGGTTTCTCAAGACGCTAAAAACGTTATTTTACTAGACGTTTGGAATGATACTACCATTCCAATTGCAACAGAAGATGCTCGATATTCTGATTTGTGGACATTTGAAACTCCGACTGGTCTCTATTGTGCTGCCGGTTCTTCGCAGGGCGTTGAAATTCTACAAATTGAGAATCAAGAACTTCGTCATGTGGCCAGCGGAGCAGCAGCATTTCAAGGTTTTACAGTAATACATAGAGATTACAAAACGTTCCAAAATTACCTTTATGCAGTATGTGATGAGGGTACCTCAACACTTCAAATATTTGACACATCTTTTTTGCCAGATTCACTACCACTTGTCTACGATTCAAATACTTACTTCAGTATTTGTCACAACATTTACATTGATACTGCGACTTCAAAACTATATGCCTGCGGACCGAATAATTTAGGTATGAAGGTCTTTGATTTATCAAATCCTTCTAATCCCAGTTTGATTTATGATTACAATGATGTCAATTATGTGCATGATGCATACGTCAGAAACGATACGGCATTTTTAAATTGCGGTCCAGATGGATTGAGAGTCTATGACTTCTCTGGACCAATGCCCATTCTTCTTGGATTGATGGATTTCTATGCTGACCAAGGCTATAACCATTCGGGTTGGTGGAACCCCAACGGCACTTATTATGCATTCATTGATGAAGATAAAGGCTCACGGTTAAAATTATGTGAGACTACCAATTTATCAGGGATATCTGTCAGTCAAACTTTTGCAGCTGCTCAATACCAAGATTATACACCACACAACATTATCCTCACCGATAGATTAGCCTTTGTTTCCTATTACAATTTAGGATTAAGAGTGTATGACTATAGCCAATTTCCAATTCGAGAAATTGCTCACTATGATACCTTTCATCAAGAAACTCAATACACCCTGAACGGAGCATGGGGAGTTAGTGTGGTAGAAAATGAAAACTTGGTGCTGATATCTGATCGTCAAAACGGTATTTTTCTATTTGAGATGCCGATTGATTTACTGGATAGTGAATTATCAGGAACCATAGTCACTAATCAACCCTTCATTGATGAAAATTCAATCATTATACCAAGAGATTACTTTGGCAGTGAACTTTTGCTATTCAGTATTTTTGCAACGGACGGATCGAAGATTTATCATCAAGAAGAGTTGTACAATTGGATGAACATTCCATTGAATATTTCGGCTGGCAGTTATGCCTTTGGCATTTATACAGAACAGGGTGAATTAATTGAAAGCGGAAAATTTGTAAAAGCGAATTAATTCTTCAAAAAATAGCTGTTCATAACTACTGAGCTCCCCCATTCATTCACGGCCAATTTCTTCAGAACTTTGAAGAGATGAAACAACTAAGATTTATCCTAATTATTGCTGGTGGGTTGAGCCTGGGTTCTTGTGTACCTTTAAAAAAGTACCAAGATCTGGAAGCTAAATACAAAAAGTGTCAAGAAGAAGATGCCGCGTACAAGACCAAAGCAATTGATGCTGAAAATAAGCTTAAGGAAATTCAAGTTGAACATGAAGTCTTGAGCAAAAGTGTTGACCAGTTGAAAAATGATACTACTCAAATGGGTAATGAATTCAGAAAATTGGCGGCAGAATACGACCGTGTTAACCAAACTAATGAGGCGCTAGAGCAAAAATATACCAAGTTGTTATCTTCTGGAACTGAAGAAACAGCAAAACTGATTAATGACCTGGAAAAAACGAGAATTGAACTTCAGCAAAAAGAAGATCGTCTCAACAAGCTGGAGAAAGAATTAGATGAGCGTGAAAAAATCCTAGTTCAAAAAGAAGAGCGCATTGCTGAATTAGAAACCATCATAAAAGAGCAAGAATTAGCAGTTCAACGACTGAAAGATAAAATTGCTGAAGCTCTGAGAGGATTTGCTGACAAAGGGATTACGGTTGAAGAAAGAGACGGTAAAATTTATGTCTCAATGGAAGCTAAATTATTATTTGCTTCAGGGCAAACTGCGGTAAATCCAGATGGGAAATCAGTTTTAATTGATCTTTCTAAAGTACTTGAAACTCAAAATGACTTGGACATTATTGTGGAAGGACACACAGATTCAGACCCAATGAAAAGCTCTGCTCATCCAAAAGACAATTGGGAGTTGAGTGTTTTACGTGCTACCTCTGTGGTGAAAATCATGTTGGACAACAGTGAAATGAATCCACAACAAATTACAGCAGCTGGTCGATCAGAATATCATCCTGTTGATCCTGATGACAAAGCAAAGAATAGAAGAATCGAAATTATTATAGCCCCAGATTTGAGTAAGTTATTCGAGCTCATTTCTAACAGCTAAACGAAGCTACAACAAACCAATAACCCTTCGGGGGTTCAAGCCACGCCTAGGGAGCGTGGCTTCTTTTTTACAAAAAAAATGCCCCGCAAAAGCGGGGCAGAACCTGCACTGTAATAACAAACTTACCTAATCCTTTTTTTAATGTGCACCAGATTCCATTGGAACTAACGATAAATGGTATTTTGATTTGTATTCCGAACAATATCTGGTTGGTTGATTATTTGTATGTCTTGGTTTTTGAAAAGTAACCTCATCCTCTCAAGTTTTTTAAATTTGTACAAATAACTATCGTATGAAAGTATTCGCACTCGCTTTAACTGTATTCACTTACACCTTTGTCTTTTCTCAAGATTTACCAGCAAGAAGTCCAAAGTCAACAGTATCTCAAAAGGTTGGACTTTGTGATATAAGCATCACTTATTCAAGACCAAGTGTTAAAGGTCGTGTCATTTTTGATGATTTGGTACCCTATGGGCAAGTGTGGAGATTAGGTGCAAATGAATGTACAAGATTAGATATTTCAACGGCTATTACCGTAGGCGGAACTCAAATTGACTCTGGTAGTTATGCTCTTTTCTTAACTCCTAATAAAGATGGAGCATGGCAGTTTCATATTAATAAAGACTATAAGCAGTGGGGATCTATGTCATATGACCCCATAAAAAATGTTGCAGAGATGGGGGTCCAACCTTCACAATGTCAGCACACGGAGACATTTTCTATTCAGTTCACTGACATTACAAATTATGGTGCGAGTATTGAGTGCAGATGGGCTACGACTGTAGTAAAGCTTCCTTTCACCGTAGATACTGATGCAGAGGTTACGAAAACAATACAAGCAGCCATTGACAAAGGCAAAGAATTAGAGCAAGTACATTACCGAGCATCTAATTATTACTTGCAACTCAAAAAAGACAATATCCTTGCATTAGATCACATTGAAAAATCATTAGCAATTGAAAAGGATTATTACAACTTGTTTCTAAAAGCTCAAATCTTATATGCAATGGGTGAAGGTAAAGAAGCTAAGAAACTCGGTAAAAAAGCAAAAAAGTTAGCGGGTAAAGCGGGTAAACCTGGATGGGAAGATTATATGAATAGAATGATGCAAGATTGGAATTAACCGCATCCACAACCATTTCGTGATAACTCAATAACGGCTCTTTAGTTTGGCAAGACTATTGTCATACCTTTAGAAAAAAAAGGTATGCGCATATTCAAAACCATTGCTCTATCGCTTTGTCTGATTCTTGGAATTTCAGCTTCAGCTCAAAAGAAAACAAGCAAACTTCAGCAGTTTAATAATTTCACTGCCCAATTTGAAGTTCCGGCAGGAACAACTTGGATGATTCAATCCATCTATTCAGATTTTGCAGCAAAAGTTTCAGAAAATTCGGATGGAACCACCTCAATTGAGCCCGTCAGAATATTTATCAAAACGCTTAACGGAGATATTAAAACAGACTGGGAAGGTAATCGTTTTGGACCTCAGGTGTATCAGTCAGATAATACCTCAGCGACTATTCAATATCCAATCATGCTGCCTGAAGGTACTAAATTCAGCTTAGTCATCATTTCTGGAAAACCTGGAGCCTTTAAACGGCATGACGGTACAGGATATATCTCAATCACCGAAATAAAAAACAACTAGCATGAAAGGAACTATTTTAACACTCTTTTCCTTCATTGCCTTGTGCGGATTCTCACAAACAAAAAAGGAATTAATGGATAAAGTTACCGCTCAAGAGTCAAAAATTGACAGCTTGATAAAGGTGATTGAAAACATGGAAAACATCATTGAAAATCGCGATAGATCGGTAAAAATTGCCAAAGATCACCGTGATGAAATGAAAAAAGAAAAAGAAGCTGCTTTAGTACAAATGCAACGACAAGAATTACGCATTTATGAACTAGAAGCACAGAATAAAGTAGGCAATGCTAAAATCATTTCAATGTCTAACAACAGGTCAAAGATGAAAGTCAAAGAGGGCAAAACTTGGACGATTAACCAATTTATGACTGACTTTACTTCAGAGGTGAAAACAGATTCTAGCGGGCAACAAGTATTTGAAGAAGTTCATATCTTCTTGAAAGAAATAAACGGAACCGTATTGACGGATACCACATCAGGAAAACTTGGCCCTCAGGTTTTTAGCAGTCTGCATCCTGAACATACCCTGAAAATGCCAATTGTCTTCAATTCAGGTGATTCATTTTCTATTATTGTACTAAAAGGAAAACTGACAGATCTTAAGCCACATGATGCGAGAGTGTACTGCTCAGTTACTGAGAAATAATTCGCACTAACTGACTAAAAACAAGAGTCATTTCGAAATTAAGAATAAAAGAAACCAAGTCAGAGCTAAGTATTAAATGGCGAAGCTTTAATGTGGTTGAAATATTTTTTCTTTTTGTGGTTGGGGTAGGATATTTTGCGGTGGTTCTGCAATTGCTGGATCTTCATGATTATTTTGATTCATTGCAGATGCCTAAATTGACACCAAAACAACTACTTGTTTTCACTTCATTCCTGGTTTTACCAACGATACACCTTGTTTTCAATCGAACAAAACTGATTAAAATAAAAGCAAATCAGTTTGTTTACAGACGTGGTTTTATTCCAGGCGAACTATTGAGGGAATCGGCCAAAAACCTCAAGCAGTTAACCATTAACGAATGGGAAGATCCGATTGCAGAATCACCAACAGGACAAAACATTTCTGAGTTTCGATTAATCCTGCATTTTACAAATCGTAAAAAACACTACAAAATACGGGGGTTGAGTGAGAAGCAATGTCATGAGGTCAGAACTTTAATTCAAGACCACTTATCGATTAATTAAGAGAACTAGACTTTCTTTTTTACCATACCCTTCACGCGAAGTATAATAGGTTGGTCTGACACATTAGTTTTAACAGTGCACGATTTATTAATTGGACCTATACGCTTGGAGTCATACTTGATTTTAATCTGACTCCGTTGACCGGGTAAAATAGGCTCTTTGGGCCAAGTCGCCACTAGACAACCACAGCTGGTTTTGCATGAGGTGATTAACAATGGTTCATCTCCATCATTTTCAAATTCAAAAATAAACTCGCATCTTTCTCGCTCAAGAATGTATTGGTGCATCACCAAGCTATCAAATTTGATTGAAGGATAATGCTCACTAATGAGACTACCTGAAAATGGCAATACTACTCTACCATGCTGGTAATCCGTATTACTCTCTAAATAAATCATGTCTTGATAGGTCTTAAACAAATTTTGAGTGAGCAATTCATAGCTGATTAAAGTTGAATCTTTCGGAGGAACAGTTATTGGAAACTCAGTCAACAAACGAAATCTTCCTTCCTCAGAAAAATAAGCCTCTTGGTTGTATTTATTTACGTACACTTCTGCTGCTTCAGCCCCGTTATTAACCAACCATTGATTCACTTGTACTCGATCTCCTCTATGATAAGTAGGCAACTCCATCCTTCTTGAAGAGAGGATGCCCTCATGTACTTTTAGTTCACAAAAAATATTGATGTACTGCTTATGCTCATTGTTCTCAAATATCAATTCAAAGCTATTATCGATTAATTTTTCTTTGAAAACATAAAGTCTCTTGCGTTCGAACAGCAAGGTGTCTTTCTCGCCAGCCTGAAGAACCGCGTTTATTTTTCGAAATCGCCCAATCAAAGTGAAGCATTGATCTTCATACTTGGTACGGTACTGGATGCTTTTGATAGTAATTGCAGAGTCGGTGCAGTTTTCAATCGGCACCTTCACAATCATCCGGGTATGATTATACTGAATTCCAGCATCATAATTGTTTTGTTCCAAACACAATATATTCTGCTCACCAGGGTGTGACCAACTAATAGAAAATAACAATAAACAAATATAGGTGAGGGTAATTTTCATAGTTCAATTTAGCCAATCACTTCATTCATTTTTCAACTATAACACCCTCTTAACAAAATTATTTTTTCCTAAATTGAGCTAGTTTACCACTCAATTATCTATCCTTATGATCATAAAATTTTGGTTGATTTGGCTACTGTTCATAGCACTCATGTTTATCCTAGCATTTCTTGGAGTGTTGATAGCAAAACGTATGAAAAAACTACCGGCTGGTGGGTTTACTATTGGCTTTCTTTTAGGTTTAGGGCTGGCACTTTTTTTTATCCTTGGCGCTTCACGGCTTTACATCCTGCATGGAGGTGATGATTATAGCCACTATGTAGTATATGGGGATGGTGAGTACACCTTGCAAGACGGATCATCCATCCATTTTGAAGACAGATACGGGCGAAGTAATGTGATTAATGATTCACAAGACAGATATGGTTGTGAGGAGATTGTATATGCTATTTTTTCAATGAGTAACAATTATTACATTCTTGAGCCAGGAGAACTCGAATCCATTGACGCCTCTTCTATCGATTATTTTTTCGATAATGAACCCCCAGATGAAATTCCGGTTGCAGACAGAAGTGAACGTGTTTCCAGATACTGGTTATATCAGCTGGATTGAGGCTTTATAAATTGATGAACGGATAAAAAGCAGCTGAGATAATACTTAATTTCACTGTACAATTTATCCGACCATGAAAAATTACTTTTCACGCTATTTATTGCTTGTAGCAACAATTTGCAGTATTAACGTTTCTTCCCAAAACACCTTTGAACAGTTTGAAGACCAATTAGAATTCAGATGCATTGGTCCGTTCAGAGGAGGTAGGTCTGCTGCGGTTTGCGGAGTAGAAAACAATCCTATGCTTTTTTACATGGGAACCACTGGGGGAGGTGTCTGGAAAACAGAAAACGGCGGTAGTAGCTGGAAGAATATATCTGATGGTTATTTTGGAGGTTCAATTGGCGCAATAGCTGTGTCACCTTCTCATCAAAATGTAATCTATGTGGGCGGCGGCGAAGTTACCGTCAGGGGAAATGTTTCTCCCGGAACCGGAATGTATAAATCAGTTGACGGTGGAAGAAGCTGGATGTCAATTGGATTACCTAATTCACGACATATTACAAGATTAAGAATCCACCCAACCAATCCAGACATTGTTTACACAGCTGTATTAGGTGATTTGTTCGCCGACTCTGAAGAACGTGGAGTTTATAAGACTACAGATGGTGGAAAAACATGGAGCAAAATTCTCTATGCCAATGAACGATCTGGTGCGGTAGATCTCATTCTCGACCCCTTGAATCCAGAAGTAATTTATGCCAGTACATGGAATGTCAGAAGAACGCCCTATGATTTCTCATCAGGAGGTGAAGGTTCTGCACTTTGGAAATCAAAGGATGGTGGTAAGAATTGGGAAAATTTAATGGATAAAAAAGGAATGCCTGAAGGTACTATCGGAATTATTGGGGTGACTGTATCACCCGTGAATCCTGACCGTGTTTGGGCCATCATAGAAAATGATGAAGGAGGCGTTTTTAGATCAGATGATGGAGGAGAAAACTGGAAAAAAACAAACAGTGATAGAAGCCTGAGACAAAGAGCTTGGTATTACTCACGAATTTATGCAGATACCAAAGATGCGAACACCCTCTATGTCATGAACGTGGCGTATCACAAATCAACTGATGGTGGTAAAACCTTCAGCTCACATTATGCTCCACATGGTGATCATCATGACTTATGGATAGCACCTGAAGATCCAAATCGCCTTATTATTGCTGATGATGGGGGAGCTCAAATATCTTATGACGGAGGAGACAGCTGGTCAACGTACATGAATCAGCCCACAGCACAATTTTATCGAGTTACAACAGATGATCATTTTCCCTACCGAATTTATGGTGCACAACAAGACAATTCAACCATTCGAATCGATTCTAGATCTAACAGAAGGTACATTACCAATGATAATTGGGAGGCAACTGCCGGAGGAGAGAGCGCGCACCTCGCACCAGACCCAACTGACAACGAAATTGTTTATGGTGGTAGTTACGGAGGGTTTTTAACACGTTACAATCATCATACGGATATGAATCGAGCCATCAATGTGTGGCCAGATAATCCAATTGGTTACGGAGCAGAAGGGATGAAATATCGTTTTCAATGGAATTTCCCCATCTTCTTTTCACCTCATGACAATCAAAAATTATATACCTGCTCTCAATTCCTACATGTTTCTACCAATGGAGGAGAAAGCTGGGAGATTATTTCACCTGATCTAAGCAGAAACGACAGTACAAAACTCGTTTCTTCTGGTGGTCCGATTACAAAAGATAATACAGGCGTTGAATATTATGCTACCATATTTGCAGCTGCAGAATCTCATCTAGAAAAAGACCTACTTTGGTGTGGTTCAGATGATGGTTTGATTCATGTATCAAAAGATGGCGGAAAAAACTGGGAAAACGTAACGCCAAAAATATTACCTGAATGGGCACAAATCAATAGCATTGAAATTGACCCGTTCAATAAAGGTGGGTTGTATGTTGCCGCAACAAAATATAGAATGGGAGACTATACTCCTTACCTCTATCACACGACTGATTACGGCAAAAGTTGGAAGCTAATTACAAATGGCATTCCTAACGGGCATTTTACTCGTGTAATTAGAGCCGACCAACATCAAAAAGGATTGTTATACTGCGGTACTGAATTTGGTTTATACCTCAGCAAGGATAACGGAAAAAATTGGGAGTCGTTCCAGCTTAATCTTCCTTCTGTACCTATCACAGACCTAGCACTCAAAGACAACGATTTGATTGTTGCAACTCAGGGTAGAAGTTTCTGGATTTTAGATGATTTGAATGTGGTATGGGATGAAATCGAACAAGCGACCAAAGCAGATCAACTCCGACTTTTTAGCGTGCACCCAACTGTTGGATATGGTGGAGGAAGTGGAAAATCATCAGACCTTTATGGAACAAACCACCCAGATGGTGTTACCTTCTACTTCAATCTTCCCAAAAGTGAAGATCCGACCACATTGAAGTTTCTAGATGAATCAGGAAAAGTAATTCGCTCATTTAGAACAGATGCTTCTGACAAAGCTGATCAACTCAAAGTTGAAGAAGGCATCAATACGTTTAATTGGAATACCCGCTATGAAAAAGCAGATGAATTTGATGGTTTGTTAATGTGGTGGGGAACCTTGAATGGCCCCAAGGCACCTCCAGGAAAATACACCGCAAGACTCATTCAGGGTGAAGACAGTCTTGAAACTTCTTTTGAGATACTACTTGACCCAAGATCTGAAGGAACAAAAGAAGATAGAATCGCACAATTCGAGTTTTTGCTTGAAATCCGCAACAAATTGGATGAAACACATGATGCCATCAGACAAATGCGCGAGTTGAAAACCCAAATTAATCAGCTCAACGATCGAATTGACCATGAACAATATCCTAATGTTGTTCAAAAAGGAAAAGCACTCGACTCTACCATGACAGCCATTGAAAAAGTGTTGTATCAAACCAAATTGAAGAGTAATCAGGACATGTTGAATTATCCAATCAAACTGAACAACAAACTAGCCCATGTTGCTTCTTTAGCAAGTATGGGAGTATATCGCCCAACTGATCAAATGATTGGGGTGAAAAACGATATCAGTCAACAAATAGATATAGAATTGAAAAAATGGTACATGATTCTGGAGAAAGAAATACCTGTTTATAATGAATTGATTCGCCAGGAAAAAGTAAACTTTATTGGTATTAATAGAGAAGATTAAAACCAACTCCTTTTCTATTATCTAACCGTTTTAAGAGCATGGCACAGTAGTTGATTATACTAGAATACCAAACCCTCCATGTATGAAACAACTAGTACTCACTATTAGCCTACTCTGTTTAGCCATAAGCAGTTACAGCCAACAAAATTTGGTGCTAAACCCCAGTTTTGAAAAGAATTTTCAGAACAAGAAAGGGATTACCGATATCAAAAAAGGAAGTAAAACAATTGTAAGTTGGACCTCTCCAACTTCAAGACATCCTGTATTATTTACTTTACCGCGTAAAACTGTTGCTGTCGCATCAGAAGGCAGAAGTGCGGTTGGTATGCTTCTCGGTAGCTCTAAACAAGAAAAAACAAAACTAGAATACATCACAGGAGAACTCGCTCAACCTTTAGAAAAAGACCAGGTGTACTGCGTTTGTTTTGATATGATTTTACAACGCTCTTCTAAATGGGCTGCAACAGATGTAGGCGTCTTATTTCACCATGATAAAAAAGTAATTTCAGATATCTCTGATCCCAAATCAATGAACGCAAGTTTATACGCCAATGATAGGGATGCTGTGGTCAATACTAAATGGGAAAAGTTTTGTGGTTACTACAAAGCTTCAGGAGGAGAAAAATTCTTAAGCTTCGGAAAGTTCGGAAAAGCAGATTCTAAATCCATGAAAGACATGGGGTATTCGCCTTATTTTGAAGTAGATGGATATCAATCAAAAGCATTCTATCAATTAGATAACATTGAGGTACGTGCGCTAACTGAAGACACAGAATGTGGTTGTGCAGACCCCATTGAAATTGAAACTGATTCGACTGTGGTAGAAGAGAAGAACCTGCCCCCTTATTTGTTTGCTCTGGATGCATCTGGATCAATGAAAAAAGATGGTTTATTTGATTCTTTGCGATTAAATCTTGTGCGATTTTTAAGAACATTGCCGGAGCAAACACCAGTGTCATTCGTGACATTTGCTTCTACCTCACGAAAAATATTCAAGGGAAAAATGGGTCCAACAACGGCGCATGAAGTAGACAGCTTATTGAATCGTGCTGCAATTGGTGGAGGAACTAATGTTTTTGTTGGATTACAACTGGCATATGATAGCTGGCAACCTGCAGAGGCTGACTCTGCAAAACTGGTTTTAATCTCTGATGGTGAATTTCATGTTACACCTAAAATTGTAGATATTATCAAACGAGAATATGATAGCAACGGGCGAAAATTAACCCTTATTCAAATTGGCGCGCGAGCGAGTGGCCTTGAACAAATTGAAGCCTACATGGATGGATACATTCACACCACTCAAACTGAACTTTCGCAGGCCATCAGTCAATTGACAAGACCAGAAGCATTGACCGGAGGTGTGGCAGTGAGCTGCGAATGTACAGAGTCATTTTCTGACACCATGAATTATCATTTTGTCATTGATTTCTCTGGTTCAATGGCTGAAGAAAAAGATCGGGCTTTGATGGCCTTTAATTATCTCTTTAATCAGACCCCTGAAACAGCCATGATTTCTATCACCAAGTTCAACACAGATGCTCAAGTAGTTTATTATGGAAGAAAAGCAGATGCAAAAAACCTAACGTTTAGCTTATATGGTTCTGGTACCGGCGGTGGAACAGATCCAACTCCGGGAATGGATTATGCTTTAGATTTTGCGAGACAACATTCTGAAAATAGATACAGTCACATCATTTTAATTACTGATTTATCTGCAATGGTATTATCTATGAAAAGAAAAATGACCGAAGCAATTCGTCACAGCTCTGAAGAGTTTCCACTTTCTGCCAGCTCAATTGAAGTAAGTGCTGGAGGCTTTGTTACCACGCGCTCGCAATTTGACGTATATTCAAAACGCTTTGTTGGCGTATCAAGAACAAAGTTTGAAAATGACTTATTTAAAACAAGTCGATCGAGTTGTGACTATACGAGTCAGCCCTACCATTTCAATCCTGCAAAATCAGCTATGAAAAGTGGTACTAAAAAGTTCTTTGGTGGATTGTTAAGAGTGGCAGCAAACACGGCCGTGAACATGGGTACTTAATCGACTATTTTTCACAAGATTACTCATAGCTCTTTTTGATGAATATCATTTTTAGTGCAGGTAACTTAGGCTAACTTTGAAGCATGAAAAATTGGATTAAAGTGTTTCCAATTCTGCTTTTAGTTGCAGGATGCACAAAACCTACAGTCGAAAATGAAGATTACATACTCCATGATGAACACTTCAACATGTATTGGTATGACGGGCTAGCTGAAATAAATACCTATCAACTTCAACAAGCTAGATATGGAGAATTTAGAAAAGGAACCGCTGTAATGATTTTTGTAACAGAACCTTTTTCAACACAGAATTTCACCAAGGCCGATACCGAATCAGACAAAAACACGACTGTCTTGAAGTTAAACATGACCAAAAACTTTATCACTGGAGTTTATCCGTATTCTCTCATGACTAGTGTTTTTACTCCAGTAGATCAACCAAATCAACACGCCATAAAAATATCGAATTCAACGCAAGAATGGTGTGGTCAGACATACATGGAAATGATTCGAGAAGGTGATTTTGACATCAGTGTACAATCTTATTTTGAAGGGGAATCAAAAGAACATCATCATGAAGAAATTGGTCACCTTGAAGATGATATATGGAACCAAATACGACTCCAATCAGAAGAGTTACCTACAGGCGAATTTAAGATGATCCCTAGTTTCAATTACTTACGACTTCATCACAAAAAGCTGGATGCCTACGCATGTAATGGAACGAAATCTGAAAAAAATGAAGTTGTTCACTATGAACTCTTTTATCCAGATTTGAATAGGAAGTTGAAAATAGTTTTTGAAGCATCTTTCCCACACAAAATAATTGAATGGACAGAATCAATTGATGCTAACAATAATGGTAATTTCGATATTGAGTCTAAAGCGACCCTTATGGAATCTATCAAACTTGATTATTGGAATAAGAAAAGTGTTGCAGATACAACTTACCGTGATTCACTCAACTTGTAAGTATCAAAACGACTTATTTCTCAACCTTAATGCATTTCCTATTACTGAGACCGAGCTAAAGCTCATGGCAAGTGCTGCAATCATTGGCGAAAGTAAAATATCCATTGGCACATAAAGTGCACCCGCTGCAATTGGAATTCCTGCTGCGTTGTAACCCAAAGCAAAGAACAAGTTTTGCTTGATGTTTCGCATTACTTCATGACTCAATTTTCTGGCTTTAACGATAGCTTGAAGATCACCTTTTACCAGGGTAATGTCTGCGCTTTCAATAGCAACATCTGTTCCTGTTCCCATAGCAATACCTATATCGGCTTGCGCAAGAGCAGGTGCATCATTTATTCCATCACCCGCCATGGCCACTTTTTTACCTTCTTCTTGAAGTTGTTTTACTTTGTTCAACTTGACCTCAGGTAAACAATCCGCATAAAACTCTGAAATCCCAACTTCCTTTGAAACCGCAGAAGCCGTTTGAGGATTATCTCCTGTCATCATGATCACATGAACACCTGCCTTTTGTAATGATTGAATGGCTCCTTTGCTGGTATTTTTGATCGCATCCGAGATAATAATACAACCCAATTGAATACCATCCACAGCAACAAATGGTACTGTTTTCCCCTCCGCTCTAGCCTCTTTTGCTTTCTCTTTTATGAGCTGATTTTCTTCAATTTGAAAATCTTGCATTAATTGGTCATTTCCAATCAACACTTGTTTTGAACGCACTATTCCTTTGACACCTTTTCCGGTAATAGACTCGAAATTGCTTACTTCACTCATCTCCAAATGATGCTCCTTGGCATACTTCACCATTGCTTCTGCTAATGGATGTTCACTAGCTTGATTCACACTAGCTATCACCTCTATAAACTCTTTTTCAGAGATTCCCTCTACCTCTATCTTTTCAACTGATGGTTTTCCTTCAGTAACCGTTCCCGTCTTGTCGATAATGAGGGTGTCAATTTGATTCATTTTTTCCAATGATTCAGCTTCTTTTATAAGTACCCCTAACTGGGCTCCTTTTCCTACTCCTACCATTACAGACATAGGAGTTGCCAAGCCCAAAGCACATGGGCAAGCAATAATTAGCACGGCTATTGAATTTACTAAGGCGTACACTAGTTTCGGGTTTGGTCCCCATACTGACCATGCAAGAAAGGTAAGCGCAGATATGACTACTACAATGGGTACGAAATATGCTGATATTTTATCCGCTAGTTTTTGAATTGGTGCCCTACTTCTACTTGCCTCATTTACCAAGTGTATAATTTGAGAAAGTAGGGTGTCAGCCCCAACCTTCTCAGCCTTCATCAAAAAAGAAT
>Ga0189274_100242_pt1 | contig 19242 bp, 21 predicted proteins | sample N5B1minimetaG_FD_130323 | JGI IMG/M metagenome (GOLD analysis project Ga0189274, IMG submission 130323) | Marine microbial communities from the Costa Rica Dome - N5 B1 mini metaG | ecosystem: Environmental > Aquatic > Marine > Oceanic > Photic zone | place: Costa Rica: the Eastern Pacific...
AAGCCATTACTTATGGTTTGAATAATAGACGGACCTCCATTTTGAAAGATCCATCTACCATTTATTCCGGGTATTTAGGCATCCAATTCGGAGATAAACTGAAACATGCAATCACCTTAAACTCCACGGTCCTTTGGGTAGGTAAACCTCATGAAACTCAAACCTTCGAACCAACAGAAGCGCAGCTCAATTTTGTTGGGTTTTCAGAAGAATTTGAATTTTTGCGTCATCAAAATTGGTGCGTGAGTTCGTACCTGCATTTTGGCGTTGGTAAGGCACGCTTTCGTCCTATTCAAGCAGAAAACCCATCCCCATTTCACTCGCAGTGGATTGCTCCCTTTGAAGCCGGAATCCACTTAGCTTATTCCCCTACCAAATGGCTCGAAATTAGAACCGGGGGCGGGTATCGTTACGTCTTCAACTCGGGCGACTGGCGATTACATGGTTTTTACTACAAAGTTGGGGCAGGCTTGAACATTCCCGAATTAAAAGACTGGGTAGTTGACATCACTGATATTCTAAAAAAATTCAAAAGAAAACCGTTTTACGAGTACACCATTCAAGGCCTTTAGTCATTGGATGAATTAATTGTTATTTTTAAAGAAATTTAACCCAAGAATAATGAGTTTATTCAGCAGACTGGTCATCAAAGATGCAACAGCAACTTATGATAAGATTCTCTTAGAGAAGATCAATAAAATTTCAGAAACAGCTGTGTTTTGCAACCAATTCAGCAAAGGGTATGTCAGCACTTCAGAACTTGCAGGTTTCAGATCTATTGAAATAAGAATCATTGGTCCAGATGAAATTAAAACTATTTCAGGTGTACACATGAAATTTATTGCCGAAAAGGACGAGTTTAATTTAGTTTCGGAATCCGATACGATAAAGACTGACTATTCTAATCTATCACAAATCGGCATAACAAAGTTTGACATTGACTTTGATCCTGAATTTTTTAAGTTTCTAAAATCTAATCCCATCCAAAAAATAGTACTACAGACCAAAAACGGACAGATTCTAAAACAAGCTATCACAATCGACTTTACCGAAGTTAATAATAAGATTCTCCTTCGGCAGCTTTCCTGATTTAACAAGGTTAGCACGGTTACCAATGCAATCCAAAATGCATTATTTGCAGTCTCTACAAGTTCGAGTAAAACTCCGCCAAGGCTTTCGCTGGTTCTTTGCGGACACTAAACGAAATGTAATTCATGGCGTTATTGGACACCTTCAACATTTTTGCCCCTAAAAAGCCTCCAATTTTCACCTTTTTGTAATCTGAGAAATTGATTACACAAGTCATATTGTTTCCAATCAGCTCAATTAAACTAGCCTTCAACGCTTCTTCAGAAGTCGCATTATCAATCATGCTTTTCAAACCTGCTGCAATATCATTGTTTGGGAAATTGTATCCGGCTACCGGATCTTCGTCAATTCTGAAAGGATGTGAAGCACCATGAGAGACAATAATGTAAAAATCTTTAAAGCATACCACTGAGGCTACACAAAGGTCTTTTGGAGCTAAAGAATAAACAACATGGGTTTGATCAATTAATAATACGTTCATAATCACTAGATAAGTTTTGATTTAAAGTCTTCAATGTAATCATTCTCGCTGTGAAAATGTATTTTAGGGGGATATGAATAATTCGAACATTGAAATCCCATTTAGTAAAACGAAGACCGCAATTACTTTGATATTGCTTGTGGCTATTGCAGGCGCTGGTATTTTTGCCTATGTTTCACCCGAATCTATTGACCCAAAACAAGCAGACAAATTGGGGATATTGGGTATTTCTGCAGCGGTTATTGCATTAGCTTCAGCCGTTTTCGTCATTAGAAAATGGATGACCCAAAAGGTAGGTCTGTTGATCAACGACCAAGGAATTACAGATTTTTCAAACGCTACTTATGACGGATTAATTGAATGGTCTGATGTGACCGCCATCAAGAAAATGAAAGTTGGTCCGATTCAAGGAGTTTTGGTGATGACGAACTCGCCTGAAAAGTACATTGAACAAGGCAAGAAAAGGCACCTACAGGCACGAAAAAAGAGCTTCAAATTTCATGGCACTCCGCTTCTGATTGTATCCTCAAGATTACAAATAAAACATGATGAACTTGAACAAATCATTAATGAAGAATTTGAGAAGCGCGTCAAATTGAGTTCAGTAGAATCATGAAACAACTGAGCTGGAAATTAATCTTGCCATTGACGATTATCTCTTTCTTTGCAGTGACAAAATGGTGGTATGTATTGGTAATTGATGGTGTAGATGTTTTAATGTCGGGATTTCCTTTGCCATATGCATGTCCCTGCTTTCACACCTCAGTTTGCTCACAGATTTTCGTTTTGAATCTAATCATAGACATATGTTGTTATTTTCTCTTTTGGTTTTCTTTAATTTTCATCTTCAATAGATTTATAAAACCAATCAAGGTCCCAAAAGGGTTAACAATAGTGTTGATATCCCTCTCTGGTTTGATTCTTTCAGGAATGCTCTTTGCCGGAATCTTTTTGGACAATGTGTACAAATTCGAAAATGACTTCGACTATGAGGTCATTGATACCGGGATAGAGTTCTGGCAAACCAAAAAACGACCTGAGTTGAATGAATATCCATATCTTTAAAAGACCAATGGCAGACGCTCATCCAAAATTATTGACATTAAGAAATACCTTATTGATCACCATTATTTGGTTTTCAGGAAGTGGAGCATTCGCACAAGAAGTCAACAGTCAAAACTTTCACCAATTTATTGAAGGCACTTGGGTTTATGACGGATTTTATAATGAAAACTGGGAGAAAAAAGATTGGACCTGTGTGGACACCAATAAAATCGATTCTACTGGAATAATTCTGTCATCTAGATACTGCGAAGGTAGAACTGAACCTATTACATCTAAAACTCAATGGACTCGTTTTGACTCAGATTCTATGAAGATTTATGCCAAATCATTTGATGACATATTTGGCACTGGCTGGACCCAAGAGTATGAAGCACATAGGGTGGTAAAATTCTCATCAAATGAAATATGGATTGAATCAAAAGGTTTTACAGAGGGGACTTCTGGTTTTCATACCCTTAGAGTTATTTATAGGAGAATTAATTAATCTACCTCCTATCTCGCATGAATCTGCATCTCCTGAATTCTAAAACCTGAATCCAACTTTTTAGAATCTACTTTAATGCTGACTTTTTCATCTGATGGATTTTGAATCAATACTTTTTCCCACGGAAAAATATGAGCTGTAAAGCTGGTTTGAGATTCAAAAGGCAATATAGTTTGCGGTTCCATTGACTCTTGGTCTAGAATTTTGATTTGTAATTCTTCAGTGCTTGAATTGAATACCTTGAATTTAGCGCGTTCAAAGGTGAACTCCCCAAAAATGAATTCCTCATTAGGTTTTAACTCAATTTGCTGAGAGGTTTCTTTGGTGTTTGGTTTTTTATAAATAAAACTTGAACAAGTCACTACTACAATTAATCCGATAGCTAAAAGTCTGATATTTAACATGATCTAAAATTTGATTTACTCGACCAATTTATTTCAGAATGTCCGACAGACCCACCCTCAATATTCGAAATGGTTTTTTCAGTTTCCCTACGTTAGGAAGTTGTTAAATATAAATGGTGGTCATTTGAAAGTACTATCCTGATTATACATTAATGAATTTCAATGTGTTAAATAAAAAACAGCCATAAACACCAACACAAGCCCTTTGTTCAACGTATATAAGTATACTTATGAAACATTTTGCCCAAATCTTATGTCTAAGTGCGTTGTTGTACTCATGCGACAAGGACACCACAGAATCAGAAAAATTAAATTGTGTTGATACTTACTCTGGATCTTATGAGTGTCAAGTTCAAAAGTATGAAGTCCATATGGGAACGACAGTACAAGACACCATTTTGACTGACACCCTTGTAGTGATTGAGGAAAATAATCAGATTTCAATCAGCTCTTGGACGTTTGCCTTAGACAGTGTATGTCAAAATGATGAGTATTCAATTTCGGATTATCAAATTGAAAGACATGTCAAGTTCTGGGGAGATAGTATCGATTTTTACTATTCTAATTCGGGACTTGGTGGATACGGATGGAGTCAGTTTTTTGGAAAAAAACTATAACTAGCTTTAAAATCTTGTTTTGATTTAATTACTAGATTTAACTATAAATGAACCCAAAAACACCTTACCTACTCCCCTTTTTATGTTGCTTCTTTCTATTGTATTCCTGTAATGGCAACGGACAAACTGAAGACCTCTCTGCAAATCAAAAGCAGCAAGCAATCGGAACAACGGTAGCTGAAATAGATACGTGCATCTTTATCATTCATCAAGATCAGCACCTAAACTACTGGTTTGGCGGTGATGGCGAAGGAGTGTTCAAATTCAATGGTGACTCTATTGTTCAATACACTACCAAAGATGGGCTTTGCGGTGACCGAGTTCGTGAAATCAAAGAAGATAAGGCCGGGAACATTTACATCAACACCTTAAACGGTGTGAGTAAGTATGATGGGCACACATTCGAAACTTTGCCATTTCGAGAAAATGAAGATGGATGGGAACTCAAACCTAATGATATGTGGTTCAAAGGGGTTCCGGGCAGCAATGGTCCGTGTCGTTATGATGGAGAGGTATTGCATCAACTCGAATTTCCGAAACACTATTTGGCAGATGACTTTTTTAGAAGACACCCAAATGTATCTTACAGTCCGTATGAAGTTTATACCATTTACACTGATATGAGCGGAGATGTCTGGTTCGGCACCTCCAATTTTGGTCTGTGCAGATTTGATGGTGAAAAATTGAGTTGGATGTATGAAAAACACTTAACTGATATCGCGGATGCTTCATTTGGTATTCGATCTATCATTGAGGATTACAATGGTTTGTTTTGGATTTGCAACACCAATTATCGATTTGACATGTTAGACTCCGATTCAATTGCAGATCAAACTCATTTCATGCAATACAATCGTCTTGAAGGAGTCGGATATCTAAAAGAAAATCAAGAAACAGAATTTCCTTATTTCATGTCTGCAACCCTTGATGCTGAAGGCGATTTATGGATGGCCACCTATAATGATGGCGTGTACCGATACGACTATCAAGAACTCTATCATTATCCACTCATGGATGGTGACCAAATAATTACACTTTTCTCCATCTACAAAGATCGTGAAGACAATTTATGGCTGGGTTCACACAATGCAGGCGCTTTAAAATTCAACGGAACCAACTTTGAACAATTTGAGCTGCAGTAACTGAAAAACAAATCAGTTTGTTACTTTCTGTTGTTTCTGAATTGTATTAGAAATACAAGCCTCTTAAATGAAACATCTGCTCATATCGTTCTCGGTTTTCGTTTTAATAGTGAGTTGTTCTACAACTTCAAATGAAAATGTCACTTCCGAAAAAATCGAAATAGACACCCTTTTAGCTGTTTCTGAACTAGAGGGCACCTGGGCGCTTAGCAGCTATTTTGATTCTATTGTGACACATAAAGAAGTAGCTCGATACAGACTTCAGTCCTGTGCCTGGTTTGGGATCCTATTGAACATTAGGAAAGACTCCATTGAAAATTATGGGAGCATTAATGACGGTATTGTTAGTCGGAAAGATGGTGATACCTTAGCCTACTTCAGTAGTATTGGAGGTACATATGCGCTCTTAAATAAAAGTCCACAATTACATTTGTTTGAAGTGAAGAATGAATACCGAGAAGTGGATACGACTCTCTATGTCTATGAAAAAAGACCTGACCTTGATTATCTACTTGATAGTTTAGAAGATAAACGAATGAAACTAGACAAAAACATCACGCGCTATTTCAACCAAAAATTAATGACAGGAAAATATCTATTCAACAGGTCTTTGGATACTGTTGTGTTCAAAGAAAACGGAATCGTTTCTGGATTTCGAAACTACACGAATTACAGCGTGCGAAATTACTTTGGAACCAGCCATCCTTTTAATGAAATGGACGTACTTGTTTGCTCAAATAACTCAATTACCGATTACTGGAGCTGGAAATTTGAGCAAGATGTTCTCATACTAACCAAGCTTAAAGGAGATTTTTACAAAACTGATAAATACTGGCCTTTAGAAGAGACATTAATCTTAAATTCACTTCAAGATGAGTAAACTTTTGCTTTCCTTCTTGACAATTACTCTGATTTGGCAATTCGCTATAGCCTCAGGCATATATGGTAAAAAAGATTACCGACTTATCATTGAAGATGCTACAAGAAAACCACTTGCGAACAAAGAATTAAAGCTTATTCTGAATGGTACAAAATCGACCATTCAAACGAACTCAGATGGTCTCGTCTCGATAACTATATTCTATGGATCCGATTGCCCAAGTTCTCAAGGATGGCTTGCGCGTAAATTCAAACGCAATAAAATCCATTATTACACCCGGTCAATTGGTATTCAATACCTCAACCATTCTGGAAAAATCAATAAGAACTGGGAGAGGTTCTTCAAAGATGAACACCCTCCAATTGACCACTACTGTTTTGAGACAGGAGAATTGGTTCAGCCTTAATTAAAGCTATCCTCTAGAAATTTAAGAAGTGTTATTTTAGCAATTAAGATGCCCACCCAACTAAAACTCTTCATCTGCTCATTGTTTATTTCCACTTGGGCTTTCTCTTATTCTTTAGATGCAAAAGATTCTGTTCAAAAAGTTTACCTGCACAGTCAGTTTATCAATGAAGTACTCAACTGGAATATTGGCGTACAAGTAGATGTTCAAGAGTTAGCCTCAGGCAAATTTCTTGGTCATTTTGAGTCAGATAAAAAAGGACATCTGATCCTCATCTTACCCAAATCAGAAGCCTATCAGTTTTTTGTCACGCCAGATGGAAGTGAAATCACGCATTATGCTGTAATTAAGCCACCGCAAGTAAAATCGAAGCAACTTTTTCTAGATCAGAAAATGACACTTCAAAAAGATGAGCAAGGAGAGGAAATACTGCTCATTGAAAACTTTTTCAGCAAGTCACACCGCAGAAAAACTCGCAAGAAGGCCAAAGCCATTTCTCCTCAATTGTTTGAGTGAAGCTCGTACCCTGTCTTTCAATAATCGATTGTTTTTGCAAAAATCGCAAAAGAGCTCAGCTAGTGACGAAATTCAATTTCAGTTCACCCTAGAATTCAATCATTTTTGTACTGTTCAAAAACATCAATTATGAAAAAGTTACTTTACACCATTTTAGGCTCTTCACTTCTTATCTCTTGTGGAAATCAACAAAAATTCACTACGCAAAAGTACACGAGCTTGAAAAGTATTAATTACAGCTCAGCAGAAAGTTCAATTAACTCTCCCGAAAAAGAACTTCTGAATGACGATACTGATTTTCAGGATTTCAGCTTTACTGAGGGTGAAACAAATTCAGAGTATTCTCAAGTAGGTCCTGTTAATTGGGAACAATCTGATTTGGAAATGGAGCATTTCGAATCAAATTTGGGAGATGAACCAGGAAGTGATACCATCATTCTAACGTCCGGAAAAATTTTAATTGGTACAATAACTTCGGCTGAAGAAGATGTCTTGACTTTCAAGAAAGGGGAAAAATCTAAACCAAAAGCGCTCAAGAAAAAGAAAATTGCTAGCTATTCACAAGGAGGTAAAAGAGAAACTTTAGAAAAGAAAAAATCTAAAAATGATGATTTGCCCGAAAATCACAAACGGCTCCGAAAAACAGCAAAAATATTGATGTTAATTGGTCTTCTAACAATCGTTTCAATTGCTACTCCATTTGGTGCCATTTCGATTGGACTTCTACTTACCGGAATAATTATGTGGTTAGTATCTATGGAAATGAAAAGAAGATACCTCAAGAAAAATGATTCTGAATATACCAGCAAAAAAAGTGCAACGTCAATATTATTGCAAATTTTAGGTTGGTTATCTGCTGCCTTTGTAGCCGGGGGCACAATTGGTTTTTATTTGTTAATTGGTTTAGATCTCTAGAATTGTTCACCCAAAAATCATAATACAGCTCCTTTTTTTGGTACAAAAATTGATAAAAGAATGGATATTCATAATCCAAAACTGAATCAATGAAAAAGTTAATTTTCTTAGGGGCTAGCTGCCTGTTAATTTTCGCGTGTAAAAAAGATCAACAACCTTCTACTTCAATTATTATGGGAGACGTCAGTAGCATGAATGTCACTCTGGTAAATACAACACTGGAAGCATGTAGCGGTTGTTTCAATACCACTTACGTGTTTGATGCCAATGATGATGAAATCACAGATTTCCGCTTCTATTTTTACGAATCGACCAATAGCTTTGGATCTCGTATTTCATGCAGTATCGCTTCTGAAAACGATCAAGCCTTTTTTCTAGACAATGATTTCAAACAAGACATTTACAGAAGGTACGATACGGTGTATGCCGATACAAGCTTACAAAGCGGACAAACTACCGTTAGATATGTCCGCAGCCTTTGGTCATGCGATCCACTTCAAAACTCAGATACTGTATTTCAATCTTGGACCGGACTCCCTGAAGGTTTAAATGAAACCGCCAACCTTTCTGTCAATGATCAGGATTGGTCCAGTGGCTCGGCAATACTTACTTCAGATCCATACTGGAATCAAACAGGTCAACTTGCTATCAACCATCCTGACACTGCAGAACTGAATCTTTTCTATTCCAAAAATACCTGTACCACTTTTGAAGAAGATGTCATCAAATACATTCCAATTAAAATTGGAGCGGGGGGTGTAGATCGCTTAGGATGGATAAAAGTGAAATTATCCGGCAATCAATTCTTTCTCTATGAGTATGCCCTGCAGAATTTGAATTAATTGATTTTACAAAAATCACTTGAATTTCAATCCACATTTCGCAATTATTAGTATCTTAAAATAAACATTGATAACAACCGTCTTAAATAACAAAGACAATTAAAACTACATCCTTATGACCATTCAATTTAATACAGACAAAACAATCAGTGGAACGCAAAGACAGCAAGATTATTTTAAAACGCAAATAGCCGAAGAATTAGAACGATTTGCATCACACATTACGCGAATTGAAGTGCATTTGAAAGATGAAAATGGACACAAGGATGGGCCAGATGATATCAGTTGCACTTTAGAGGCAAGATTGCAAGGAAAGCAGCCTATGGTTGTCCACAGTAAAGGAGATAACTTGGAAAAAGCTATTTCTGCTTCAATTGATAAAATGACCAGCTCGTTAGATAAGGTAGTTGGAAAAATGCAAGCCAAGCACTAAACAATTTTTCTCCATACCACCGAACTACAAATCGGTTTAAACTACTAAATTGCAAGCAATTAACTTCCATTCTATGAAACAGATTGCTGTAATTACCTCCATTATTTGCTTATTGGCATTGGGATTTCATTCTTGTTCTGAACCTAAAATTGAACAAGGAGAGATACAGTATGAACTAACTTATCCTCATATGGATACTGAGGGATGGATAGGCATCATTTTACCCACTGAAATGACAATCATCTTCAAGGGCACCAAAATGAAAACATCCATCCAGAAAGGAAGAATCTTTGAGACGCATATCATTTCGGATGAGGCAGATCAAAGTATCACCATGTACACCGATTTGGACGGCAACAAAATGGTGTGTGCCTTAACAAAAGAAGAAATAGAACAGCTAAAAGGTTCCCTTCCAAAATACACCCTGACGAAAACCACAGAGCAAGATTCAGTAGCAGGATTATTCAGCACAAAATATGAACTGAGCTCAGCAGATTCATTGCAGCCATTTGACGCCTGGTTTACTGAAAGTTTGAGCTGCCAAAAAGCAGCTTGGTTTTCTCCCTACTCCACTGCAGCTGGTTTTCCGCTTGTGTATGACATAGAGCGCTACGGAATTTTCACTCATGCTGAAGCAGTAACTTTTCAACAAAAAGAAATCAGGGATGAGGATTTTATTGTTGAGGGAGAATTCGAGAAGGTAGACTTTGAAACCTATGAGAAAGAGTCACAGGCCATCTTTGAAATTTTGGCTGATTGGTGATACATTAGATCTCGTTGACAACTTCATAAAAATAAACTAACTTTGTATTTCAAAGCACTTTTATTTAAGGATATGAAATCAAGAGCACTTTATTTTTTCATCCCACCTATTTTACTTGGATTACCACTCCTTTTCATGCAATTCACACCAGAGGTTAATTGGCAGTTCAATGACTTCTTGGTTGGAGGAATTCTATTGTTTGGGGTATCATTTCTTTTGTATCAAACCAAGAAATTGAATCAAAAAACAATGCGTCACTTACTCGCCCTAACGATTGTTGCGCTTTTTTCGTTTATTTGGATAGAACTGGCAGTTGGTGTTTTTGATTAACAGTAGGAATGGTTTAAAAAATCCATTCAAAAATGATCTTTTAACCCTTCGAATACACGAACCACTGCCGGGCAAATCTCTGTATTCTTAACAGATAAATCCAATACTTGGTAAAACCGTTTGCGGTTGGTGTGCGGATATTCCCGACAAGCCAAAGGGCGAGCTTCATAAACTGAACAATAATTGTCTGCACCTAAAAAAGGACAAGGGGCATTTCTGAAAACATATTCGCCATCTGCATCTAACTCCATGTACTGTTCTATTAAAGCTGCTGGTTTTATTTTGAGATGCTTGGCCAATCGATCAACATCTCGATCATGCATACCTGGACTGGTTGTTTTACAACAATTTCCGCAAGTCAAGCAATCAATTTCATCAAAAACAGCATCATGCAAACCATGTACGACATCATCCAAATTTTTAGGTTTTTTCTTTTTGAGTCGTTGTGCTATCTGCTTCGTTTCCTTAATGACTTGCTTCCCTTTTTCCAGCTCTTTTGAAACATCCATACTACAAAATTAAAAATGAATTGCAGGTCTTAACCATTTCTTTTAGCATCCTTTAAACCTTTTCAACTTTTATCTGTCTTATTCAACTATATGTTGAAACATCTGTTAAATATGTTGAACGGCTGTTTTACTTGCTAAGAATGGACTAAATTTGCACCGTGAAGAAACTATTATCATCTTTAATTATACTGTTTATTGGACTTTCAACCTGGGCACAACCTCCTGGTGGTGGACAAGGAAAATTCAGAGGTCAAAACCAAACTAAAGGAGAGATTTTTGGATCTGTTATTGATTCGATCACTTCTAAACCTGTGGGGTATGCGACCATTGTCGCTTTGAATCCAAAAACAGATAAAATGCTTGGGGGTGCGGTTACAGATGAGAAAGGTACTTTCTCAATTCCTGATTTACCGCTTGGTCTATATCAACTCAAAATTACGTTTGTTGGATACAACACTACCTTCATTGACAATATCAAACTTACTCCTGAAAAAAGTACCTACCAACTGAAAAACTTCCAGTTATCCCCTACTGTCTTGAATACCGTTGAAGTGGTTGGTGAAAAGCCTTTGGTGACCTATGAGATCGACAAAAAGGTGATTAATGTGGAAGATCAATTGAATACAGATGGGCAAACGGCTACAGAGATTTTAGAAAACATACCTTCAGTTACTGTTTCTGCAGACGGAACCGTGAGTTTGAGAGGAAGCTCTAGTTTTACGTTGTTGATTGACGGAATCCCAACTGCTATGGACGCTTCTGACGCCCTTGCTACAATCCCGGCTTCAACCATAGAGAACATTGAAATCATTACTAATCCATCAGCCAAGTTTGATGCTGAAGGAACCTCTGGGGTGATTAACATTATCACCAAGAAGAGTAAGTTAGAAGGAATCAGTTGCTTGGTTAATTTAAGTGCCGGAAGATTTAATAACTACAATGGAGATGTTTCTCTGAACATCAAAAAGAAAAAATGGACGTTTGATGTAACAGCCATGGTTTCTGACAGAGGTAGACCAAGAACTCAAGACAATGAACGAATTACCACTTACGATTCTGTTGTTAACGTCTTATTGAGTAAAGGAGAATCAAACTGGAGAAGACAATCTTATGGTGCTGGAGGAGGCATTCAATGGAATCCAAACAATAGTCATTTGCTCTCACTAAGAACTGATTTAAGGTGGACAGACATGATTCCGTACTCTATTTTGGAATATGAGAACTATGATGATGATAGTTTGATTGAAACCTTTAGAACGGATGCCTTGAATCACATAGAGCTGTTCAATAACACCACCAATTTTTATTACCAGTACAACATTAAGCGAAACAAAGAACACAACATCAGTGTGAAAGCAATTGCCAACTTGAAATATGTCACACAAAATGATTCTACCTTAACTTATGAAGGAGGTAATCTTACAGAGGGGAATATCTATACTGAGACCGGTCCTTCCAATTCATACCGATTCAATCTAGATTATAAACTACCTCTATCAAATGACAGTAAATTTGAAACAGGATTACAGGCACAATTTGGAAAAAGTGGTGACATAGGAAGAAACTATGTGTACAATGATGTCACTGGTGAATATGATCTCAATGAACTCTTCAGTTCAGATGTGGATTACAGAAGAGATGTGCACGCCGCTTATGCAATTTATGGCGGAAAACTAAAAGGCTTTGGTTATCAGGCTGGATTAAGAGCAGAATACACTTACCGTGAAATCACTTCAACACAGGCCGTAGAGTTTGCCACAATCAACCGTTTAGACTGGTTTCCGTCTGCCCATTTATCATATAGCTTTAAGAACAAGAGCCAAGTTTTATTGAGTTACTCACGCCGCATTAAACGCCCAAGATCGTGGTTCTTTGAGCCGTTTGTGACTTGGGAAGGTCCTTACAGTGTTCGTTCAGGAAATCCAGATTTAAATCCAGAATACATCAACGCATTTGAGTTGAGTTTTGTGAAGCCCATCAAGCAAAGAAAAGGTTTCTTCAGTGCAGAAGCCTACCAGCGCATTAACCAAGGTTTTATGGGATGGATTTCTACGGTATATGATGAGGGAATCTTGATTAGAAAACCATACAACCTGGGTAATTCAACTTCTTCAGGATTAGAATTATCTGTCAACTATAAGTTCACAAAATGGTACACTGTAAATGCAGGAGCAAACGCTTATTATTATGACTTGAACGGTAGCATTGATGATGTAGATTACTCAACGAGTTCATTCAACTACGGAGGACGAATCACCAACTCTTTTGACTTTAAGGGGTGGATGGTGCAATTGGTTTCGCGTTACAGAAGTGGCTCAGTTACCGCACAAGGTGAAAGTCTGGGCGCATTTATTCAAGATATCACTGTAAAGAAAAGCTTCTGGAATAAAAAACTATCTGTTTCTCTTCAAAGTAGAAATGTGTTAGCAACAGACAGAAGAGTGTCTTTTTCGAATACACAAAATGTAGTTTTAAATTCTTATGAATACCCAATTGCTCCTGGTTTTATGGCTACGGTATCACTAAAATTGAACAACTACCAGAAGGTGTTTGAGCGCCAAGAACAATTAGACGATTTTTAATGAAAAAGTGGTTTCCATATTTGATGCTCGCTATTGCCGCAGGTGCCATCATTTTTTTGATGAGCTCTATTACTACGCGTGAAACAACTGGAGTTGGCTTGATGCATCCGAAGCACGTAATTTCGGCATCTATCTTTATTATAGCCTTTACAATAGGTGGTTCTAAGTTATTGAAATAACTAGTGATCTAACTTGCCTAGATTTTTGAAAATAATCTTCAAATCCATCATGAATGAATGATTTTTGGCATAAATTAAGTTTAAACGAGAAATGGCTTCTTCATCCAACTGTTGGTGCTCCAATAGCATAGACGAATTCAATACTCCTTTTTTGATGGCGGGTAATTTAAGGTTAGATGCGTGATGCACCTTTGCATACCCTACAAAACTCAACCCTCCGAATAAGATTTTCACCATGTTGGAATAGAACTGCTTTTTGTTGACATATCCCCACACCAAAATTGGGCTTAAAATGAGGAATAAGAAAGACAGCTTGATGTCTATAATTCGCTTATTTCTTCTGTTAGCTGGTTTATTGATACGGTTGATATCCATGACATATAAACCACCTTGTGTGTCAATCGAATTACTTCCGATTAAGAATGAAGTTTCAGGCTGTGCAATTTTAAAATCTACTTGCCCATCTCCTACTGCCTGCATCTTTGTAATAATATCAGCTGCAGCCACATCTTTCGCACAGAAAATGACTTCATCAATCTTATGAATATCAATAACTTGATCAAGTTGTGACAAGGTTCCAATTTGCGCTTCTGCTTCTTTCTCATCTTGAGCCGCGACAAACTCTACTGCAGATATGCGAGAGTTGGTTTGAACCAACAATTGATGTACCCGTTTAGCTTCATCTAACTCCCCAACAATAGCAAAGCGTTTGTTTTTAGCACCACCTATACGATAATCATTTCCGACAATAAAATGCAAGGCGAATCTTGAAATCAAGTAATACACCAATACAAATGCGCCGCCCAATAAAATAATCAAACGTGAGAACTGAACTTCTTTTGGTAATAAGGCATAAATCATCAAGATCAACCCTGTTCCAATTGTCGCCCCAATGATGTTCTTGACCAGCTTGATTGGTTTGTCATATCCGCCAGAAAAAATCTGACTAAAAAACCAGACCAAGGTGTAAGCCGGCAAAGCCCAAATCAGCAATTCTTCAGGGATTACCTTTTGTTCAATCTGCTGATAGTTCTCAGCAATTAAAAATAGACCGAGTAGAATAAAAACAATGTCAATGACCGGAACAACGGCCTTGCGCACAAATCGATTCAAAATGGCAAGACTGGCCCTGAAGTAAATAGCCATGTTAATGAGAAACGAATATGCTCGAGCATTCTTTGTTGAAAAGTGTTTCTTCGCAAAGATGATCATGGCATTGTAAAACACAAAGACGTAATTGACACTACTCTTTTTAGTACTCTCTCCTTTATAATGAATGATGTTTGTCTTCGGAAAATAGTAGTTTTTATATCCGCCAAGGACAATACGATAACTCAAATCAATGTCTTCACCATACATGAAAAAATCTTCATCTAACAAGCCCACTTTGTCTAGCGCCTCTTTTCGCATCAACATAAATGCTCCGGACAGAATCTCGATCTCATGAATCTCTTCTTTATCGAGAAATGATAAGTGATACCTACCAAACTTTTTAGATTTTGGAAATAAGCGAGATAACCCAAATATCTTGTAGAACGCATCTTTGGGGGTAGGTAATCCTCTTTTAGATTCTGGCAAAAAATTCCCTTTACCATCTATCATTTTAACACCTAAGCCACCCGCCTCCGGATGCTCATCCATGAAGGCCACCACCTTCTTAAAGGTATCCTCTTCAACTATCGTGTCAGGATTGAGCAATAAATGATAGGTTCCTTTGGCAATTTTAAGTGCTTGATTGTTAGCTCTAGAGAAGCCTACATTTTCTTTATTTTCTATGAGGTGAACTTTTGGGAACTTGGCTTTCACCATTTCAACAGAACCGTCTATCGAGTTATTGTCAACCACATACACTTCTCCCTCAACATGCTTGAGCGCGGTGTATACCGAATTCAAACATTGCTCTAAAAAGAATTCAACATTATAGTTGACTATGACGACAGATAACTGCATCTACTTAATTTGGTCTAATTGGTCTTGATGGATCAGTGCAGTATGCACACTAATTTTCCCTTTGTGTAAACGTGTCCAAATAGGTCTTATTACGCCATTATGCACAGAAATGTTTGTGTAATCACCGAAAAAGATTTTTGGGTTTGGTTCAAACGGACTTTCTGATATCTTGTAATTCTTAAAACTTTCCCCTCCATCTTTAGACACTGCAAGGTAAACATCTGTTTTTCTATCATCATGATTTCTGCGATCGTAGAATACGAAATATAAGTAACCACTAGCCTGATCTATTTCCATCCAACTTAAAAATTGGTGGTGGTTAGATGCATCATCATTTACCTTTTTAGGCTCACTCCACGTTTTCCCCTGATCGGTGGACTTGATAAGCCAGATATCTGTGTTATCTTTTCCGTTACGTTGATCAGCCCAATTCACATATATGGTGCCGTCATGGTCAGTTCCGCTTCTATCACAACGCGTCACTGGTAGGCCATTACATCTGTAAATGCCAGGGATATCAATTACCCAGCCCTCAGGTTGAAGCGCAATGAATGCTTCTTTTTGCATCCAGCTCTCTCCTTCATCAGTGGAAACATTAAAGTAGATACTGTCATTTCTTGACCATGCTACATACAACTCTCCATTCGGACCAACAGCCGGCACTGCACCTTCTGCGGTCTCATCATTATCTTTACAATCTCCCGTCATTGAAGAAATCACTTTTGGTAAACTCCAGTTCAATCCTCCGTCTTCAGTTTTAGAAAACAATATGCGGCTTTTATCATCTGGATTATCTGAATCATAGGCATCAAATTGAGTCCATGTCATATAAATGTGATTGTTCTTACGATTAATATCAACCCATTCTTTATCATGATATTTTCCGTTATCTAAAGTGTGGCCCTCAAACTTAAATTTGCCTTTTAATTTTTTTGAATACTGAGAAACCATTCCGTATTTCAATACTTCTTCTCCCTTTCGAGAAAGGTGGAAATAGAAATAGCGTTCTAGCGTATCTATCAACATGCACGGATCTCCGTTCACACCGTATTTAGAACTGATAGATTTAGATTTCCAGGTCTTACCTCCATCTTTTGAATAGTAATAATCATTCATGACGGTTCCGGCAATGACTTCATTGGTATTCTTTGGGTTAATGTAAATAGATGGTTCTACTTGTGAGTAGTAGTAGGTTGCCTTTTTCGGCTTTGGTAAACTGACATTTTCAAATTGTGCCAGAATTGCGGTACTGAACAAGCACCCGAAAAAAATCAAAATAATTTTGCGCATATTAAAAAGGATATCCAATTCCAAAATTCAAACGCCATCCGTGAGGCGGGATGTAGTCAATGTATTTTTTAGCTACTTCATCATATTCAAAATAGCTATTGTAGGTGGTATGATCAGCTGTTAACCACCAACGATTTCCGACTGGCAATGCTGGGTTGTGTACTTTCCAAGCAAAATCAAGTCGAACAATTAAAAACTCTAAGTCAAAACGGAGTCCGAAACCAGTTCCTATTGCGATTTGCTGCATGAATCTATTCACATCAAACACCCCTAAATCTTGTTCAGGATCACCTTTCAACTTCCAGATGTTTCCGGCATCTACAAAAAGAGCTCCATGCAAACTATTGGTCATTCTGAAACGCCATTCCACATTAAACTCCAATTTCATGTCTCCAATTTGCGTAGTTGTACTTGTTGAATCAGCATAGGTTTTAGTAGAACCAGGCGCCATGGTGCGTGCATCCCAAGCTCTAATATCATTGGAACCACCTGCCACAAAGCTTTGAGTGTAGGGCAATGAAATTCCGTTCGCATAGGCATATCCGGCACCACCCAACAAACGATAAACCATTCTATGCTTAGGAGTGATATACTGATTGAATGTGAAGGTGTTTTCAAGTTTACCAAACTGCGCGTAAGGCACTTTAAAGAGTTCCTTGTTATCTAAAACGAAAGCACTGAGGTAATCCATATTCGGAACAAAAAAGGCGTCAATCGAATTAATCAACAATCCAGCCCCGGTGAAGGTAATGACATTATCAAAAGTATGTTTGGTTTTGCGCTTTGAAGCTTTCTTTTTTAAGTTGTTGTAATGATGCGAGATGTTCATGGTTCCAAGCGAAAGGAAGTTGGAATATGAATTGATCAAAAAGGGGTCATTGGTGGCATTCAGATTTGCTTCAAAGGTAGAATCCTTTTGAATAAACACGTAGTCAAATCGCACTGGTGTAATTGTAAAAATTTGTGTCTGATCAGGAGAAGATAGTTTCCATTTATAATTGAATTCACCAACATGACGATCAAATTCAGATCTGAGCTGGTGATTGTACAATGCTCCAATTTCTGTGCTAGGGAAAGAACGCTTGGAAATGGATGCTTGCATCTTTTTGGACAATGGAAAAAACTTTGGAATACTGTAAGTTATCTCTGGTCCCCATTCAAAAGTGTTCAACCCTCTAATTTTGAATACACTTTCATCTCCGCTTTGACCTCCTGCCACTAAAGGTTGACTTTGGAATCCACCTGTTAATGTGACCTTGAGTTTATTGGCTTTACCAGAAACATTCTTGTTAGTGTACGATAGCAATCCTGACACCCCCAAAATACTCTGAGTATTGGTCGCTCTCGGCTCAATTGTAAACTGTTGCTTATCGGCCGGATACAAGTCATAAATCACATCTACCTTGTTGCCATATGGATCAGAAGGCGTGATTTGCATATCTGCATTAATTCTCGAAAACACTTCAAGGCGCAGTAAACTTTTGTATGAACGATCGATATAGTAGTCTTTCGCATAGCTCTGCAATTCGAGAAAGTTTTGTTTATCGAGCAAATCAGGATCCACAAATGGTTTTTCATTGTAGACGAAAGTTCCTTTATCGTAAATTGCTGTATCCACCCATTTTTCAAACACCTTTACTCCATGTTCTTTTCTGATATCTGGATTTAAGGTAAGGTATCGCTTTGTAATAACGGTGTCAATGATCACCATAGTGTCTAATAGCATATACCCTTCTTTGGTGGTGTAATAATCTGTGATTCCTAGTTCCTTGCACTTTCTTTTGTAAGCGGCAAAATCATGAAAAGAAGCCGAATCTGGATTGTGAAGTCTAAAATTGACAGTTCCTACTTTATAAGTTTTATGTGGCAATATATTGATTGAATCAATCATTTTATCATGTACAAACAAAACCACATCTGCTTGGTGATTACCAACTGTTGAATCGACAATAAATGAAATGTAATTCTTTGTAAAACCAACATATGCATTGTCTTTCAAGAACTTTGTAAATCGTTGACGTTCATTATCTAAAACGCTCTCATCTAGCAGGGTGCCTTCTTTCACTTTTTTACCTTGCTCCTTGAGCATTCTATCGTACAAGCGACTCACTTGTCTGTACTTCGTAGTTGAATCAAATTTAAATGTTCGAATCACGTAAGGTTCGTGGGGATCAATAAAATACTTGACTGTTGCTTTTTGTTTTTTCTCATTGTAAAAAACTGAATCTTGCACAACTGCATTCTTAAAGCCTCTTTGACTCAGATAAATTCTAATTTGATCAGCTGACTTTTCTGACTTTAATGTATCTACAATCACCGGCGGCTCAGCCCATTTTGTCAAAACCCAATGCCTCCATCCGTATCT
>Ga0189274_100244_pt1 | contig 19029 bp, 10 predicted proteins | sample N5B1minimetaG_FD_130323 | JGI IMG/M metagenome (GOLD analysis project Ga0189274, IMG submission 130323) | Marine microbial communities from the Costa Rica Dome - N5 B1 mini metaG | ecosystem: Environmental > Aquatic > Marine > Oceanic > Photic zone | place: Costa Rica: the Eastern Pacific...
AGCTCAAGAATTCAACCCATACTCTTCTGTCTTGAACTTTAAAATAGGGCTATGCTACTTAAACTCTAACCAAAAATTTAAGAGTTTAGAATATTTAAAATTCGCGCACAAAGTAAATCCTGAAGTTGATGAAAACATAGAATTTTACTTAGCTCAGGCACACCAATTGGACGGGAATTTTGAAGAAGCTGAGGGATTATATCGATCTTTTAAAGATAAAATCAAACCAAAAGACCTTGTTCAAAGACAGTTCATCAATAAAAAAATTGAAGAATGTCAAACCGGTGCTGCTTTAAAAGCAGATCCGATTCGAGTTTGGATTGATAACTTAGGAGATAGCATCAATACTGAGTTTCCAGAATTCGCACCAGTTATCTCTGCAGATAACCGCGGACTCTTTTTCACCGCTAGAAGACCTGATTCTGAAGGAGGTAAAAAAGACAAAACTGGTTTTCATTATGAGGACATTTATTTTGCCGAAAGACAATTTGGAGGCAAATGGGGAACTGCTAAAAATATCGGGACTCCTATTAACACCAACTCTCATGACGCTACGGTAGGACTTTCTCCTGACGGAAAATCTCTTTTAACATACAAAGGTATCAGTGCGAATAATGGTGATATCTTAATTACCAAGCAAAATGATGATGGAACCTGGCAAGAGCCTGTTTCACTAGAAGGTATCAATACAGAATATCATGAGTCAAGTGCAAGTTTGTCTTTTGATGAGAAAACATTATTCTTTGTTTCTGATAGACCTGAAGGATACGGTCAGCACGATATTTATGTGTCTTACTGGGACGAAGAAACAAATGACTGGGGCGCACCTGTGAATCTTGGTAGTACAATCAACACTGAATACGAAGAAAAAGGAGTATTCTTTCACCCAGACAACCGAACCTTGTACTTCTCTTCAAATGGTCACAAAAATATTGGAGGATTAGACATCTTTAAGACTGTTTATGACGCAGAAAGTGGAACATGGTCAGAACCAGAAAATATTGGATACCCAATCAACACGCCTGATGACGACATTTATTTTGTAGTTACTGGTAATGAAAGATATGCATATTATTCATCCTACCGAGAAGATGGTTTGGGAGAAAAAGACATCTATCAAATCACATTCTTAGGAGATAAAAAGGAGTCGTTATTAGCAGATGCTGAGCTTCTAGACATTGATTTCACATCATCAGAAGATATCGCTAGCAATAATAATAACATCATTGAAAACTTTGAAAACACCAAAACAGTTGTCGTTCAAGGATTGGTAATTGATGGTAAATCTAAGAGCGGAATATCTTCTGAAATGACCATTGTTGATGCTGAAACAAATGAAACAGTGAAACAAATTGTCACCAAGCCAGACGGCAGCTATTCTGTGGTTTTACCAGCTGGAAAGAAGTATGCTTTCACGGTGACAAAGCCTTCTTATACTATTGCTTCTGAAACCATCAACACAACAAAAAAAGATTCAGAGACAGAGATTGAGCAAAATTTCGAATTATTCCCGCCAGTTCAAGGTGAAGAATTTACCTTAAGAAACATCTATTTTGACTTTGACAAGTCAGACTTGAGAGATATTTCTGTGACTGAGCTGAATAATCTTGTGAAAATAATGAAAGATCATCCGACCATGGTGATTGAGTTGGCAGGTCACACAGATACACGTGGTGACGCAACATACAACCAACAGCTTTCAGAGCAAAGAGCGAAAGTTGCACGAGATTATTTAATTGCCAAGGGCATTGACAAATCGCGTATTCAAACTGTTGGATATGGCGAAACTAGAGTTGAAATTTCAGACGAGGAAATTGCTCGAATGAAAGGCTGGAAAGCCAAAAACGCAGCTCACCAAAAGAATAGACGCACAATCGTGAAAGTCATTCGTGAATAATATTAATCAGCCTCTTTTAAGAGGCTTTTTTTTATACCTATGAAAACCTTATTGACTACTTTATTAATCATTGGACTCTGTCTAAATTCTTCTGCACAAAAGAAATATGATCTAAGTGACTTTTTCCAATATGATGCTGAACTTGAGCAAAAAGTTGATGACATTTTTGAAACTTTAAACGACACTTCTAGGGTTGGACAAATGATTATTCCTGCCGCAGGAAGATTAGGTAAATCTCAAGAGCATTTAAATGATCTACTCAGCAAAAACTACATTGGCGGAATCCTTTTGTTGAATGGAACCAAAGAGGGGTTTACTGAAATGGTGAAAAACTTCAATGCTTTGAATGCATCATCAAACGGATTGCCTCTACTCTATTCTGCTGATGCAGAACCTAGCCTGATTGGCTACAAAATTAAAAACTGTGCTCCAGTCAAAAAAGCCAACTTGATGGTGAGCCGTGAAGAGGTAAGAAAATTTGCAAAATCAATCTGCAATGACTTAACCGATATAGGTATCAATTACAATTATGCTCCGGTTGTTGACATGTCTCCTAACGAAGCCATTTCTTATAGAGCATTTGGAAATGACCCTGACACCGCCCAGGTTTGGTCTAAAGTATTTATTGAAGAAACACAGAGACAGGGAATTGTTGCGACAGCAAAACACTTTCCTGGACACGGGTATGTAGTTGGAGACACGCACAAGAAACTGGTGTATATTGATGGCGAAATGCGTGAAGTGGACAATTATCAACCTCTTATCGAAGCTGGAGTATTATCTATCATGGTTGCCCATATTGCAATAAAGAACAACGAAGCGTACAACACGGATGATTTGCCAAGCTCTGTCAGCAAGAAAATTGTCACAGACCTCTTGAAAAACGAAATGGATTTCAAAGGTCTCGTGGTAACTGATGCAATGAATATGGGGGGCGTTGCCTCGATTCCGAATTGTGAATTGAAGGCAGCCAAAGCCGGATGTGACTTGATTCTAATGCCTATTGACGAAGAAAAAGCTCTTTTCGATATACTTGGAGGCATTCAGCAAGAAGATGCCTTCAAAAAGCAGGTATATGCTTCAGTTCGAAAAATAATTCGATTAAAGGTTTGCCTTGGATTATTTGAATAAAAAAATCCGGTCACTTCTCAGTAACCGGATTCCCTAGATTGAAGAATCAATCAATTATTTATTTCCTTTAGCATAATCTGCTAAGAATTTTTCTAATCCAATATCAGTCAAAGGATGCTTTAACAATCCTGTGATTGAACTCAATGGTCCCGTCATTACATCTGCACCAATTTTAGCACAGTCAATCACGTGCATAGTGTGTCTGATTGAAGCCGCTAATATTTCAGTTTCAAACATGTAATTATCATAAATCTCTCTGATTTCAGCTATCAAACTCAATCCATCTGAAGAAATATCATCCAAACGCCCCACAAATGGAGAAAGGTAAGTTGCCCCGGCCTTTGCAGCTAAAATTGCTTGTCCAGGAGAAAACACCAATGTACAATTGGTTTTAATTCCTTTATCTGTGAAATACTTAATTGCTTTTACACCATCTTTGATCATTGGAATCTTCACAACAATGTTTTTGTGCAGCTTTGCCAATGCCTCACCTTCTCTGATCATTCCTTCGTAATCAGTTGAAATAACCTCAGCGCTTACATCTCCATCTACAATGTTGCAGATATCAACATAATGCTTTAAAATGTTTTCTTGGCCTGTAATCCCTTCTTTGGCCATTAGTGAAGGATTCGTAGTTACTCCATCAAGAATACCAAGGTCATTAGCTTCTCTGATTTCGTCTAAGTTAGCGGTGTCTATAAAAAATTTCATACATCAAGTTTTGATGGTACAAATATAGAAGACTGTTCGTCACGAATGATGACGACTTATTAACAGATGACCAACAATGTAAAAAGGAAAAAAAGCGGGTAAGCTAACTGTATCGCACCGCTACAACCGTCTACCCTTGCTGTGTTCCCACCCTGGGGGATTCAACAGGAGCTGGTCGTACAGCACTTACCCACCACAAAATTAGTAAAAGATTCATAACAAGCGACAACTAAGCACAAAAAAAGCCCTTCAGTTTCCTGAAGGGCTTCTTGTTCAATTCAGTAGGTTTTAGAATTTAACCACCTTTTTCGTCAATGACTGTACTTCACCATTAATTTTGATGAAATATACTCCTGCCGCTTCTTGTGTTAAATCAAAAGATGCTTCCCCGTTTAAAACGGAATCTCTAGCAATAATTCGTCCAGTTATATCTCTCAACTCAACTGATTCAATTGTTGCTGTCACGTTTGTGAAATTCACATTAATTGTTCCGTTTGTTGGATTCGGATAGATCACTACTTTACTTAAATCATTTTCGTCAATTGACGCTCCTGAAGAAGTAACTGTGATGTAATTGGTTTTCGTTTCGGTATCTGAACCGTTTCCGTTAGAAGCTGTCAAAGCCACTGTATATGTTCCAGCTGTGTTAAACTGGATTTGAGGATTCTGTGATGAAGCACTTGTTCCACCAGTGTACGTCCATCCTGAAGCTGGCGACACTGACCATGACCATGAAGTAGGTGAATTTGAAGATAAATCAGTAAAAGAAACCGTTGTACCTTCTGCTACATTCGTTGCACTCGCCGTAAAGTTAGCTGTTGGAGCAGATCCTCCTCCTCCATCAACAATTGTGATGGTATAATCTTCTACCTCTCCCCATGTTGTTGTTCCACAAGGGTCAATTGGTCCGTCATCTGGCTGGTATGAAATTCTACATCTCATCACCACATCTCCAGTAACAGCCGAAGCAGGAACCGTAAAGTTGAATGTAGAACTGAAGCCTGAAGCAACGATTACATATCCAACTTGCTCACCCGCATCATCAAAATCAGCATCATCATTCCAGTCAATCCAAACAGCAATTTCATCATCTGTATACGCTTGACCAGGTCCTGTTCCTGCAACGCCAGGTTGAACAGTCACATCATAAGATGAGCTCTTTGTTAAGGTTGTACTTTGTGAAGTATAATCTGAGTATCCAGAACAATCTGTTGAGTTGTTGATTGTTTCTAATGTTACATTTGAAATGTACTCACTTGCATTTCCAGCAGAACAATCTGAAGTTCCTTCTGCTGCACAAGGACCTACTGTATTCGTCACTTCAATGTAATCAACTTTAGTTTCAGTGTCATTTCCTTGACCGTTAGTCGCAGTCATTTCAACTGTGTAAAAACCTAAAGTATTAAAAGTAATTTGAGGATTTTGAGAAGATGCGTTCGTACCTCCTGCATATGACCATCCAGTAGCTGGCGTAACAGACCATGACCAAGAAGTAGGTGTACCTGTTGATTGATCTGTAAATGAAACTGTAGTCGCAGGTAAAACTGAAGTTTGATCTGCCACGAAATCAGCAATAGGAGCAGTAGGCCCACATGGAGAATAAGTACCTGCAATTGAAGTTGCGCCCGTATTCCCTGGATCTAACCAAGCTTCTAGCTGTTGGTTTGCATTCGTTCCTTCCATATCCCATGCATTTCTGAATTTCCCGTATAAATCAGGAGAAGTTGGAGAAGTACAAAATGAAGAACCACCAGAAAGGTGACCAACAATTTGTCCTGAAGGGTTAAAGATTGGCGAACCTGAAGATCCTCCTTCAGTAACACCGTGTCCATTAGCAGTTGCAACCCAAGTTACCAACCAGTGCGCATTTGCCCAACCTCCATTGTATGAAGTTGAAGACAAAGATGAGCTGTAGGTAGATATTTTTTTCTCGTGTCCTGAAGGGTGGTGAATACCAACTCCTGATGAAGAAGCTGAAGCTCCTCTATTCCATCCTGCGTAATACGCTCCGTAAGACTGAGGGATAGCTGAGTTCAATTCAACTAAAACAAAATCTGATCCATCTACTTGACTTCCATTTCCAGCTGGGTAGTTCCCCAAAGAAGAAGAAGCTCTGAACGTTCCTCCAGACATAGTTTCTGATAAAGCTCCTGTATACTGCGAAGTGTTACCAGGTGAACATGTCGGACGCTGGTAGTTGAAATACCAAACGTGATTCGTGATATCATTGTTTGCATCCGGATCTCCACAGTGATTTGCAGATAATATATAAGGAGTACAATCGTTGTTCGTGTTGTTAATCACAGCTCCTGAACATACGTAAGTTCCTCCAGCAACGAAAGAATAATGTACAACTGCGTCTCTCTGCTCTTCCCATCCTGAAATTTCTGAACAAGCAACATCAACTTCACAAGCTTGAGCTTTGTATTGGTTCTGAGAATAACCATCTTCAAAAACAGCTACTCTACCTTCTACACCTCTGTACAAGTGTCCTATTTCTGAAACATGGATCGTTGGATAATCCATAGAACCCGCAGGCATAAAATACTCTAAAGTGACTAATTCACCTTGAATCATTTCCATTGACTGGAAAGAAGGAGTATTCGCTGTATAAGCTCCAATGTATTGCGATTCATTCTCATTGTATGCGTGCAATTTACCTCCTTGCGGAATAGTAACTGGCGCACCAAAATAAAGGTTAATCGCTTTAGCTCCTGCTGAACGAATTCCTAATCGCCAGATGCGATCACCATTTCCAAGCTCCATCCAAGTTCCTGAATTTAGCATGCTGATATTTACTGGTGTGTTTAATCCAATTCTATACGCACCTTTTAAATCTTCTTCAGCATCCTCAATCATAGCAGCTTCGACATCAGGTCTAGCAACATCTACGATTTCGTAAGGAACGTCATAAGGATTTTGCTCATCAACTTTGAGCTTAACGAAGGTTGTTGGAAGACCACCTTCTGAAATTTGGGCAAAAGATCCGGAAACCATTCCGAAGAGCAGTGCCCCAGATAGTATTAATTTTTTCATGTAAAACGTTTTTTGTGGTGTTCAAAAATAAACAATTCAATTGAATAGTTATTAACGTTTTAACCATAGTTTTCCACCATTTCTGAGATTTTTATTTGAATCTCTTCACGCAGCTTTCTCGGTTTAATGACTTCGAGTTGCGATCCGTAAGAAAGGATAATACGTTTCAATTCCTCTGAAATAATGACTTCCAAGGTGAAAGTATCTCTGTTTTTACCTTCTTTAACCAACTTTTGAGATTGATGTAGCGGCTGTGATTGCAAATACTTAGAACCTGTTTTATCTACTTTCAACTCCACCATTTGAGGCTCTGTCTCATTCGCAGTAATCCCAACTGAATATTTAAAATAGTGATCTGGATTAAAATCGAATGCATCCAAAAAGTGTTCTTCTGTAACCACTACTTCATCCATACGGTCTAAACCGAAAGTATTAATGCGCTCTTTCTCTGGATTATAGCATATTAAATACCATCTGTTACTGTACTCTTTCAATAGCAATGGCAATACTCTTCTGTTCTTTTGTTTACCTGATGAAAAGTTGGTGTATCGAAAGGTCACAATCAACTTATCTTTAATCGCTTTCAAAAACTCAGGTAAATATTCACTGCCTGAAGTCTCCGGCATACTCTCAAATTGAACGTAATTCTCAACATGATCATCTGTTGGATTATTCGAAATATGCACCCGGTCAAAAATCTTGTCAATAGCAAAACCAAATTGCTTAAAGATGGACACATCCCTGAACTGCATTAAGGTATTTGTTGCAAACTTAATCGCCTCTATATCATCTTCTGAAAGCGGAATTTTATCAATACTGTAATTTTCATCTTCATAATAATACCCCTTCTCGCGTTTACTGTACTTGATGGGAGCATCAAACTCCATGCGCATAGCGAACATGTCTTTCTCTATGGTACTGTCACAAATATCAGTTCCTTCAGAAGAACCAAAAATTGCCTCTTCGCACGCTTGTCTCAAGTCTTCCTTAGTAGGAAAAGGCTTGTAGGGGTTGCGCAATGATCGATCAATCACGCGATAACGAAGCTGAGCATTTTTGATTTTTGACATGTTACTTTAATTTTTTTTAAAGTTATAAAATAGATTAATTTTGCTGACAGTATGCGTTTATTCATCTTCATATTTTTAATGAGTTTTTCTGTTCAGAGTTGGAGTTTCTCGAATTCACTCAATGAGCAAGATGAATTGTGCTTACGTGATAGCATTGCTTCTTACGCGCAAGAATTTATTGGCATTCCTTATGTTTGGGGTGGATCAAGCACGAGCGGATTTGATTGCACCGGTTTTGTTTACTACGTTTTTAAAAAGTTTGGTATCAAAGTTTCAAGAGCGAGCAGTGGCTATGAAAACAAAGGCGAAAAAGTAGAACAAAACAGTTGTCAAGCAGGTGATATCATCTTGTTTACAGGAACAAATGCAGCTATTCGAAAAGTAGGGCATGCTGGCATTGTACTGAAAAATGAAAACGGAATCATTGATTTTATTCACAGTTCATCATCTAAAAAACACTTTGGAGTGACCATCACACGATTCAATGAAAGTGGATATGTAAAACGATTTCTAAGAGTTATAAATGTAATTTCATGAATAGATTTTTTTCCTGTTTACTAGCTGGATTATTAGTGGTTTCTTGTTCTTCAGAGCAGAATGAAATTTTGACAGATCAGGGTTCGGTCATGCAAACTGATGATATGGATACTTGTCTTTGCAACGAACTTGCTATTGATTCTGCCGGAATCCATACTAAAAACAACGAACTATACACCGGTATTTGTTTTGAAAACTACCCAAACTCAGACAAAAAGTACATAGAAAAAAGTCTGTTGAAAGGAAAACCTCACGGAAAAATTGTGTACTACGATCAACAAGGTGCAGTGTTGTTTGAGGAAATTTATAAAGAGGGGGAAAAGAAGCGTTCGGGAGAACTAGAGGTCATTGAATGTGATTGCTCTGAATTAGAATTGGTAGAATCAAGTTTACCTGGCGTTTCAGATCGATACTTCTTAGACGAAATGCCTTTTACTGGCTCTTGCTCAAAGTATTATCCAGAATCTGATCAAATCTATATGGATGTGAATTATACCGCTGGAGAATTAAACGGAGCAACGACCTACTACAACAAAGACGGCTCTGTCATGTACATTGAAAAATACAGCATGGGTGAACTAATGCGAACAGTTCACCAAAAATGAGTTAGGCGTTCGCTACTTCCTCTTCTTTAGGAACATATCCGAAGAGGTGATAAAACTTAATTGCCTTCATCACACTTTCTGGTACATCATCTTCCCAGTCTTCTTGATTGTTTTGAATTTTTGCCAAAACAGCATCTGACTGAATGTGCAGAAGGTTTTCATCATACGTTTCAAAACCAACCAGCTTATCTGTTTTCAGCATGTAGTCAAGCAAGCCTTTGAGATGATCAGGCAGTTCAAAGTTTTGGATGGTATACAACTCTGTTGCGCCCGGCTTCAAGGCTGGATAAGTGTACATTTTAATGTTGTGTCCAAAACCTCTACCAAATGCCTCAAGCAATCCACCATTTAAGGTATCGTAATACTTTTCATCAAAGATGGTTTGCAAATTGTATACACCTAGTAAAACGCCTATCTTCTTACCTCTGGTAATTGAAGAAAGGTACTCGATCATTTTGTAATGTTTCAAATAATTTGAGATCATCACAGTGTATCCCATAGAACATAAAAGCTCTGCACGATCAATAAAGTCTTTATCATCAATCTTACCATCTGCGGTTAAATCTTTGAGCGTAAGCTCCAATAACACACACATGTTATCTGCCTCAACATCCGGCTCTTTTAAGTATTGCTTGGTTCCCTCTTCAATAACATTGACATGCACCTTAGTCATAGGTCTGAACCTACCGCGTGTCAACAAGACATTCTTTTTATAGAGTGCAGTTCGTGGTTGCAAAACGGCGCCTGTTTGATCAAACATAGTTGCATCTGTCAAACCTTTCTTAACCAGATTTAAAGCAATAACACGATTATCTATATGAATAAAGTTTGGCCCTGAGATACGCATCATATCTATCTCCATGCGCTCTCTTGGTAATCGATAGGTCAACGCTTCTAAAAACTCCTCAATACTATCTCTTTCAAAATAAACTGCATGAATTAAGTTGACACCCAATATTCCAATTGCCTCTTGTTGCCTTTTGTGAGAAGTATCATGCATTTTAACGTGCATCACGACTTCATTTGGTTGATGCCCAACTTCGAGCTGCATTCTCATACCAATCCAACCTTGTCCTTGGTTAGTTTTATGGTAGTTCAATGATTCAACGGTATTGGCAAAAGCAAAGAATCTTGAATCCTCCTGCTTATCAGCCAGTGTTTGCTCTAAGGTATCATACTCCTTATCCAACATCTGCATAAGTCGCTCTTCGCAAACATACCTGCTGGTCTCACCGTACATGCTATCACTCACTTTCATATCATAAGCTGAATGTGTGTAAGCAATAGTTCCTGATGAACCTCCAGCCTTGAAGAAGTTGGCTGCAACTTCTTGTCCAGCTCCAATCTCCGCAAACGATCCGTAAATATCAGATGTTAAGTTTACCTTGAGCGCTTTTTCTTCTGTGGTGAGTCTTCTTTTTTCAGACATTGTTCCTTTTTGAGGATTTTGTACAAAACTACATAAATATATAAACGATAAATAACCTAAATGGTTTAATATACCTGTAAATTGTACATTTCAATTAGATTTGATTTATGGAATCAGTTTTTAAGGATTTAGTTGTTGTAGAAATAGCTTCGGTTTTGGCAGGTCCTTCGGTAGGAATGTACTTTGCAGAGCGAGGTGCTCGAGTAATCAAAGTAGAGAACAAATTGAGCGGCGGTGATGTCACTAGAAGCTGGAAACTTTCGTCAGAGCATCAAGACTCGCCTCATTCAGCCTATTTTGCCTCTATCAATTGGAACAAAGAACATTTGTTTCTGAACTTTAAGGACTCTTCAGAGATGAATCAACTGAAAAAAATCATTGCCGAAGCAGATATTGTGTTGACTAACTTCAAGAAAGGCGGAGCTAAGAAATTCGGTTTGGATTTTGAAAGTTTAAAAGAGATAAACCCGGAAATTATAGTAGGTGTGATATCAGGATATGGTGAAGAAAGTGATCGCGTTGCATTTGATTTAATTTTGCAAGCAGATTCGGGTTTCATGTCTATGAACGGAACACCTGAATCAGGTCCGGTGAAAATGCCCGTTGCCTTAATTGACATTCTCGCAGGTCATCAACTCAAAGAAGGATTGCTAGAAGCTCTTTTATTGAAGTCAAAAACAAAAAACTTGGCTGTAAAAATTAGCGTTTCACTTTATGATGCTGCTTTAGCGTCTTTGGCAAATCAAGCCACAAATTACCTAATCGCTAATCACATACCTACAAGAATAGGTTCTAAGCATCCAAATATTGCTCCTTATGGAGAATTGTTTGAAACTGCTGATAAACGAACCTTGACCTTTGCAATCGGTTCAGACAAACAATTTTATGCGCTCATAGAATTGCTTCAGTTGGACGAACTCAAAAAATTCAGCTCTAACCAGAGCAGAGTAAAACACAGATTGGAAATCGAAAAGTGCTTGCAAGAAAAGGTGAAGACCTGGAATGCAGATGAATTGCTATCTCAATGTATTAAACGAATGATTCCTGCGGCAATAGTTAGAAATCTGAAAGAAATTCTAGATGGGGCTGAAGTTCAAGATCTGATTCTAAAGGATGAAATTGGCAGTCGTTTAAAAACAGTTATCTATCACCTTGAGCATTAAGCTCTTTTCTTCCATTTTTTCAATCGGTCATTGAGTAACCTAAATAGAATGGTAGCGTCCTTATGGTCCACCTTACGACCAAAAGATTTTGTCTTCCCAAAATAGTCTAGTTTGTAGACCTCACTTCCTGTACTCCAATAAGAATTGTCCAGAAAGGTATTTAAAGACAAAGAGTCAGGTTTTTCATACCTAAATTTCTTAATGTTCTCAAAGAAATAACGGTGCTGTCTACCATAACCTAAGATTGACTTTTTTACCGACATGGCTTCAGAATCAATCATAATGAGCTCTCTCCCTTTCACGATCCACAAGAAAGTCTTTAGTGTTACGAATTCAAAATATCCCCAGAAAGCGATAAATACAATGAGGTAAATCTGTTGTTGTCTCCTAACATCCTCATCAAAATTGGTTCCCACCTCTAACGAATCTAGTCCCCCAAAGAACAACAAATAAATCATATATAATCCGGCAAAGCCGAAGCCAGCTACCCAAAGACCCAACAAAATCTCTTTCCATAATACACGCTTCGGTGTTATGATAATAGTAGTTGAATTCTGATGATCTTCAAAACTGATTCTATCTCCTATGAACTTAGGCATTGGGCAAAAATAAAAAATCCTCAACCAAAACTGGATGAGGATTTAGAATTTTTTGATTTCGTTTTATTTCAGAACGGTAACATGCCCCCTGAATTCATACTTCTTATCGGTGTATGTATCCTTAGCTTCAATCACCCAAATATAAGTTCCATCTTGAACTAAACCACCGTCTCCGTATGTTCCGCTCCATGTTGCTGATGGATTATAAGACTCCCATATAACTTCTCCCCAGCGGTTGAACATAGTCAAATGGAAATCATAAATGTCAATTCCAGAAATGATAACTGACCAATTCTCATTGAACTCATCTCCATCTGGAGTGAAAATATTTGGTGCATACAATAAAACATCATTTACAATGCTTACAGTCGCACTAGCAGAGTCTGTACATCCATTATCACTTGTTACATATAATGTTACTGGATAGTTCGCTGCAATACCCTCTGGATAAATTACAATTGGATCAGATACGGTTGATGAGCCAGGTAAAACACCTGGACCGAAATCCCACAACCAAGAACTGATGTTCCCTGTTGAGAAATCACTAAATGTTATCTCTGTATCATAAATCGTTGCTGGAATCGGCTGGAAAGTAAATGCTGCATTTGGATTAGGGAATACTTCAAAGTAGTTCAAAAACTCATCCGTATATACACAACCTATATCAGTTACAACTTCCATACTTACGTCATAAATACCAACTTCTTGGAAAGTATGCGAAACCGGATTATTCCCAACAGTTACAATGGTAGTACCATCTGAAAAAGTCCATGTGGTTTGAGCAATATTTCCTGCAGTCAGGTTAGTAAAGTTTACCGTTGCCGGTTGACATCCACTTGTTACATCAGAAGTCATTTGTGGTGGTGTTGGTGTTGGTTCACTCACATTGAAGCACTCCGTATCTGTTGTCGGACAGTCATCTGACATGGTAGCACATACCGTCATGATTCCTGTTGAAGGGAAAGTAATTGTCGCTCCAGTTCCAAGCGGCGCTCCGCCAGCTTCCCAGCTGTACACAACATTTCCAATACCATTGATACCGTCAACTGTAGCCGTAACATCATTTCCAGGACAAACTGTTACATCTGAAGAAATTGAAGCGATATCCAATACTGGAGGCTCAACAATTGTTACTTGATCAGTAACTGTACATCCAAAACCATTATCGACTAAAATATCATAAACACCCGGACAAAGGCCGTTAAAATCTCCTGTTGCTTGAGTGTTTGCTCCTGCATCAATTGAATAGTTTGCAATGTTTGTTCCCGTCAAGTTAATAGTTCCATCACATACACCAAAGCATTGCGCATCTGTAAATGCCACCGGATCTAAAGTTGGAACGTTAATATCATTCACTGTTTCATCAAGACTAAATTGGCATCCCAATGAATCCTCAATTAGGAAAGTGTAAGTTGCTCCTCCGCCGAGTCCTGTAAATATGTTCGAAGCTTGGAACGCTCCTGCATCAATCGAGTATTGTAATGGGTTAATTCCTGTTGTTACGTTGATTTCAACTTGTCCGTTCATTGCCTGGCAATCACTTTCTGTTACCGTAGCTGTAGCCACAACATTGAATAATTGAACATCTATAAACGAAGACGAAGTACAACCTGCTGAATCTTTTCTATACTCATACAAACCTTGACCGATAGCATTTGGTGCTACTGGCATAGTGATTGGATTTCCTAGTGGATCAAACCAGTTCCCTCCTACTTGAGGAGTTCCACCCAACCAAGCATATAAATCATAAGTATTTGCATCATCATCACAGAACATTGCTGTTGAATCTGTTCCGGTATCTAATCCACCACCCATATTAATTGTCACATCATCCGTTTGTGCACAATCAGGATGTCCTGTTGGATACATTGAAAGTGTGTAAGTTGTTGTTGAAGATGGTGACGCAGTTGGTGCAGGACTGTTTGGATCATCTAAGTCTGTAGGTGGGGTCCACTCATAAGTATATCCAGCCAATGGCTCATAAACCTCATTCCCTGGACAATCTGCCGTAAAGTTATTGACATTTGTTGGAGGGTTTGAACCTGCATTATGCTGCATGATCGATCCTCCTCCAGGTCCAGAAACGGTATATCCAACTTCATTTAACCACGCGCCTGGGAACCATTGAATTGTGAAAGGTTCTCCTGTAGGAACACTGAATGTTTCTTGCCCTACCGTACCTGTTGGTAATGTGTAATCAAATGTTCCAGCTGAAGTAATCACTTGCAGATATCCTCCATTCCAACCATCTCCCCAAGTATCTGTCAAATCAATCGTATATTGACAAACTTCAGAACCGGCATTCAATAAAACTGGCTGACCGTCACAAACAGCAGTATCTGGAACTGCAGCGGTTGCTGATTGATAGACTTCTACCGTTACTGTGGAATCAAATGAACACCCAAAATTATTCACTACATAATAAGTGTATTGGTAAGTTCCCGCTGAACCTGGCTGAACTGTAATTGAATTTCCGTCAGGAGTTGATGAAACTATTCCCGGAGAAGCCAAATCCCAATAAGAAGAATCTGAACCTGAACCAATGTCCGGTTGGAAAACTGTAACAGGTGGATCTAATGCAGGATCAAAATTAATTGACCAACCTGGCATTGAACCGTCATCCGCACCCCATAAATCCGTAAATAAAATATTCCATTGTCCATTGATTGGACAACCATCTAGTGCACTAAAATCATCTATTGGCAAGTAATCTCCAGCTGGTAAATCATTTGTACCTACAGCTGCGTCCACCCAAGTTTGAGTTGCCGTTTCTGTAAAACAATACTGAAATGGAGTACCAAAAGTCGCTGGATCATTACAGTCAATAATACCCGCTCCCGGAATTCCAAGATTAGTTCCTCCACCACCTTGCTGGTGTAATGTCATAATTTGTCCTGTAGGACATTGAACTTGCAGTACAAAATCACCCATAAACGAGTGCTCCATCTCTACACAAACACTCAATACGTCAGGGTTATTATTGTCCAAAGAGATATTTGAATCATACCCTGTAATGGTTAACGGAGTTGGCTGAACAATACCAGTCAAATCTTCCATACAGTTATCCTCTATAAATACACCCAAAGGGAATCCGGACCATTCAACTTCATATTGGTCTGGAAATGACTCTAAGGTGACTGACTCTCCAACACACAACAAAGTGTCTCCCGGAAACGGGTCAAAAGACGGATAAGTAGTTACGAATACCTGAATATCTGTAGCGTTCATATTGACGCAATCATTGTCATCTATTACTTGAAGTTGCACAACGTACTGACCTGGCTCAGGGAATGAATGCACCACCTGACCTGGATTCGTTAAAGTATCGTCATCAGATCCGTCAAACCATTTCCAAACCCATTGCTCTAATGTAAATAAGTTTGATGGCCCAGCAATTGAACCAGCATCTTGAAATGTCACTGGATCTCCAACACAAACGGCAATGGAATCCGGAGTTGGTCCACCAACTATTTCACCAAAAGCTGTCGGAGGATCACAAGGAGTCTCACAAGAAAGTTGAGCATTAAAATCACCTGTACCGTTAGCATTCGAATTAAACTCGATTGTTAAACATCCAGACACATTTGATGGAGTTGCACCAAATATGTCTCCTGGATCTAAATCGCCAGAATAATATGTTCCGAGAGTTGGAGAGGCTGTGTTTGGTCCGTCATATACTGTAATGTTGTCAGCATCCGTTGGAGGACCTGGCACATTATCTGTTGGATCTAAATTGAAAACGGTCCATTGAAGTGTCATAAAATCTCCAGGGATATCTGGACATACCGTAATCACAAAACTTTCATTGTTTTGATAAGGTGCATTTGCTCCTGTTCCACCAGAGTCATAAAGCCCACCTAAACAAGTGTTGACTGTTGTTCCATCTGTTCCTGCATTCATGATCACGTCAGTTGACTGAGAATAGCCAACGACAGCTACGACCGTTGCGAGAATCGAACTAAATACTTTTTTCATCATAATCGTTTACCAACGAAGTGTTCGTTTTTATAAAACTTCAAGGGTTCTTTCTGTAGTAGCTGATGGTTGCAAAAGCAACTTAACATCTTTGCAAAATTACCATTTTAACAATTATTCAACGAATTGTTAAGATAATTGGTTGCCCAAAAATCTCACAATTTTGAACCACTATTAGAATCCTAAAATGAAAAAGAGCGGCAAATGCCGCTCTTTCAGTGATTTATTTTAGAACTGTAACGTGTCCTCTATGTCTATGTCGTTCGTCTGACATGGTGTCTCCGAACTCAATCTGCCAAACATAAACTCCGTCTTGAACAAGTTCGTTTCCGTATGTTCCATCCCAACCAACTCCGGCGTTATATGATTCGAAGATCAATTCGCCCCAACGGTTGAATATACTTAAATGATAATCATATGGATCATACCCTGCCGTGAAGACTGGGAAGAATGTATTGTTAATACTGTTTCCGTCTGGCGTAAACACATTCGGAACGTAGAACAACAATACATCATCAATTGTCACTACAGCATTAACCTGGTCTTGACAACCTGCGTTTGATGCGGCAATTAGTGACACAGTATAGCTTCCTCCTGCTGCGTCTGGGAATACATGCGTTGGATCTGTTTCATTTGACTGAGGAGAAAAGTCTCCAAAGCTCCATGTGTATGAATCTGCATACATTGACTCATTTGTGAATTCAACCTCTGTATCCAAGATATCTAACTCAGTCGGTGAGAAACTAAATGCTGCTACTGGGAACGGCACAACTTCAATATAATCATTGTAAGTATCTGTAGCTGTACATCCCTGATCACTTGTTACGGTCAATGTTACATCATATAAACCAGCAGTCATATATGTATTCGAAACCGGTCCGCAATCTTGAACAATGTTTCCATCACCGAAGTCCCAAACACAATCAAATTGCTCTGTTGATTGGTTAGTAAAGGTCACCGTATGTGGCTCACAAGCATACAAATCATCACCAGAGAAGTTGATTACAGGAGTTGGATGAACAGTCACATCAACATCATCCGTTGAGAAACATTCTCCTCCACACTGCGAAGCTATCACTGTGTACGTTGTTGTTCCTAATGGAGGATAGAAAGCAACTCCATCTGTAACTCCATTATCCCAAGTAATGGTAGCATTATCTGGATTCTCTGCTGTTAATGTTACGAGAACATCTTCACAAACACCAACATCCAAACCAGCATTCACTGGAGGTGTAACAACAGCAATATTGATTTGTTGTGTCACAAAAATTTGATTACCACAATCATCAGTCACTGAATAAGTTCTTGTCACCACTTCTCCATTACATACATTTCCATCAGAAACATCTGATACGAATGCGACTACCGGTGCTGCAGTACAGTTATCTGCTTCATCAGTTACAACGGTTGGGTCAGCTAAAGGAATATCACCTGCACAAGACACGTTTATTGGAGCTGGATTTGATGCTGTTGGTAAAGTCACATCATTTACTGTGATAGTTTGTGTCACATTAATTGAGTTTCCGCAATCATCTGTTACCGAATAAGTTCTTGTGATTACTTCAGGACAAGTATTTCCATCTGATACATCTGACACATGAACAACAATAGGGTTAGCTGTACAGTTATCAGCTTCATCAGTAACTACCGTCACATCCGGCGCCGGAACATCTCCAATACACTCTACGTTAACCGCAATTGGGTTTGAAGCCGTAGGCAACTGATCATCATTTACAGTGATAATCTGATCTACTGTAATCTGGTTACCACAGTCATCCGTGATCGAATAAGTTCTAGTAATGGTCTCAGGACAAGTATTTCCGTCTGACACATCAGAAACATGGGCAACCAATGGATTTGCAGTACAGTTATCAGCTTCATCTGTAACTACCGTCACATCCGGAGCAGGAACATCTCCAATGCACTGAACAGCAATAGCTGCTGGAGCAGAAGCAGTAGGCAATGTTACATCATTTACAATAATGGTATGAGTTACATCAATTGAGTTTCCGCAATCATCAGTCACTGAATATGTTCTTGTAATCGTTTCAGGGCATGTATTACCATCTGAAACCTCAGATACAAATGCAACTAATGGAGCAGCTGTACAGTTATCAGCTTCGTCTGTAATAACATTCACATCTACCGCCGGAACATCACCAATACATTCCACATTTGTAGTTAATGCATTAGATGCTGTTGGCAAGATATCGTCATTTACAGTAATAGTCTGTGTCACGTTTATGAAGTTACCACAAGCATCCGTCACAGAATAAGTTCTTGTGATTACCTCAGGACAAGTATTTCCATCAGAAACATCAGAAACGTGAGCAACTACAGGTACAAGACCAGAATTATCTGCCTCATCAGTGACAACGTTGACATCAACTGCAGGCACATCTCCAATACACTGAACATTTACAGGTAGAGGATTGGAAGCGGTTGGAGCTTGTGTATCCGAAACAATGATAATTTGATCTACCGTAATTTGGTTTCCACAATCATCCGTTACTGAGTACGTTCTCGTGATCGTTTCTGGACAAGTGTTCCCATCAGACACATCTCCAACATGAACTACAACCGGATTAGCTGTACAGTTATCTGCCTCATCTGTTACAACTGTTACATCAGGAGCAGGCACATCTGTGATTACAGCCACCGTTACAGAAGCTGGATTAGATGCTGTTGGATTTATATCATCATTAACAGTGATGGTTTGAGTCACATCTGTGAAATTTCCACAATCATCAGTAATGCGGTATGTTCTTGTGATTATCTCAGGACAAGTGTTTCCATCAGAAGCATCTCCAATAAATGTTACTGTTGGATTCGCCGTACAGTTGTCAGCCTCATCTGTAATCAGTGCAACGTCATCA
>Ga0189274_100246_pt1 | contig 18724 bp, 12 predicted proteins | sample N5B1minimetaG_FD_130323 | JGI IMG/M metagenome (GOLD analysis project Ga0189274, IMG submission 130323) | Marine microbial communities from the Costa Rica Dome - N5 B1 mini metaG | ecosystem: Environmental > Aquatic > Marine > Oceanic > Photic zone | place: Costa Rica: the Eastern Pacific...
AAATAAGGCATGATTTTCTGCATTCCAAGCGGCATAATCTAAAGCGGTCATACCATTGTTTGCTTTGTCATTCATGTCAAACTTTTTGGAGCCAAACACATCTGTCGCTATTTTGGTACTGGGTCCGCTAGCGGCGCAATGCAAAAGGCTCACCCCTTGGTTGTTTTTGTAACTCCAATCTGCGGTCTTTTTCAATTTGAAGTACCAGTCTTCATTGCCATGCGCAGCCGCTACCATGAGGGCATTATTTTCACGGCAAATTAAACAGTGGTAATTGGGGTCAGCTCCCAAGGCATACAAACGTTCTGAAAAAGGATCATCTTTTTTAGACAAACTGTGAATGAAGGTTTCACTGATCTGCTCTTCAAAATCACTTACCGCGCCTGCATGATTCAATAAATAAGACAAGCTTTGATCAGCCTCATTCAGGTGCGCAAAAATCAAAGGTCTTAAATAGGCGGTATCACCAAACTCATTGATTTCTAGAAACGATTGGTCAATGAGTAAATCGCCATTTTTTTGGAGGGCTTTTTCAAGCTTGAGGGAATCATTGGCCAAGAGGATTTTCTCTATGTTTTGAGCACAGAGCTGTTGCACCGCACACAGGCTGAAAATGGCTACTAATAGGTGTTTCATTTCAAATTTTTAATCCAAAAAAGTGCTTCTGTCTCTGTATCAAAAAGCTTTCTTGGGTATTTATCTCCTTTGTTCATCCCCAAAAAAAAGTTCACAATCAATTTAGCCACCACGGTAGGGGTGACAATTGCATTGGCTAAAATATGCTCCTTTGCTTCAGGAGATGACCAATAACGTTTGGCATCTGGGTCGGCCTCTGCTATTTTTGGAAAGCTCACCACGAGCTTATGATCTTTTCTTTCTGAAAATTCATACCTAGCTGCCGTAATCGCTTTGGCAACTTCTAAATCAATGTGCTTGTCAGTAATGAATCTAATAATCAAAACATCATCTGACCATTCTAATTCTGCGTACTCTGATATGTCTACCACAATCTAAAATCTAATTCAATATTCTTTATTCTAGTATTGGGCACTTGTTTTCCTTTTGATAATTTGGCTACCATGTTCACCACATATTCTTGCAGCTCGAGTAGCATAATCTCACCATTTTTATCAATATCTGCATTTCCTTCTCTTAATCCGAGTAACATACAGTAGGTGAATAATCCGTTTTTCCATTCATCACTTTCCATGGCGAATTCGGTTCCGCCAGCTGATGAAATCACTGTTGATCCGGTTCCTCTGCGCAAGTCATTGAACAACTCAGCTGCCACACGTGTTGGCGTTGCTCTTGAATCTTCTGCAATTTTTGGTCCGACAGATCTGAACATAATGTCGTCATCTTTCTCTTCTTCATCATCTTCCACAATGACAAATACATCTTCTTTATCTACCTCACCTGAGTGACAAGTATCCATGATCAAAATCTTTTTGTTCGCCTTGATGCCATCCAAAATCCCTTCTAAATCATCATAAGCTAATCCTTTCAAAGCTGGATTCAAAAAGTCCATATCATGGGTACCAAAGTAGTAATTGAAATCTTCATCTAACACCCCGTGACCTGCAACAAACACCATGACAATGTCATCTGGTTTTGATTGTTTTAAGAAAGCAGCTAGTCCTTTCACATTATCAGCCGTCACCTCATTGTTGTATAAGGCTTTGGTGTGAATGTTGGCATAAATATCTTTGGTGTTTTCGGTCATTAACTTTGCCAAATCTTGCCCGTCTTTTGCGGCATAAGTCAGGTTGTATTTTTCATCTTGATACTCTGAAGTTCCCACCGTCACCAAATACAAATCACGGCTTGGCGTTTCACCCGTTTTCTCTACATAATAGGTTTGCATCAAGCTTTCATAACCGTCTTTGTTTCGGCAACTCAACTGAATTTTATTCAAGCCATGTACCAATGAAATAGACTCAGTCATGCTCACCATAGTTTTGCCGTCTAAGGCTTTTCCTCTTTTGCCATACATAGGCACATTGTTGATGTATACATTGTAGCTGTTGAGGCCTGAGCCGTCTTTCATGTCAAATTTCAAACTCACGGCTTCTTTATCGGTCACTGCAGGAATCTCAAGTGTGTTATGCACCGCCAAGGTTGGGATGTCAGACAACGACACCTCAGTCGTTTCTTTCAAGCCCAATTTTTTGATGCGTTTTTCATAGGCTTTTTTGTACAACACCATTAAGTCTTCATCAGAACTGTTCAGCTTTTTCAGCACTAAATCAGGGCGGTTAAAGACGGCATCAAATTGCTCAAAAGGGAAAGCTTGATTTCCGATTCTGAAGGTCACTAAGTCATATCCTTCTTTGGATACTTTGTAAAAGTTCTCAGCTGTTTTGATGATAAAGTTGTCTCCATCTGCCACCAATAAGATTTCTTGCTCGCCATTTTTTGGATTCAGCAACATGAACTGTCCACTTTTAGTGGTCATTCCAAACTTGCCATCTGGACTCACTGAAATGTGTGTAATGTCTCTCGGATTTCCTCTAAACACCTTGTTATGCTCTTTGGTGAGGATGTTTTGCAAGTAGAAGTAATTTTCATGATGGGTCAAGGCATAGTCGGATGGCTTATCAAGCGGAGCTGATCGTCCGTCAATCACCAACTTGTCTTGATTCAAGACTTCAAATAATTTAGTGTCGTAGCGTTTTATACCCAAAGTTGAACTCACCACCATGGCCGACCCATCTTCAGTGAAGTTTACAAATGCGCCGTGCGCTAAACCTAATCCTCCTGGCAAGATGTTTTCATACACCAGGCTCCAATAAGTGGTTTCAAACACAAAGGTTTTAGAGGTGTTGAAACAAACCGCAAAGAGTGAACCATCTGGCGAAAAGGCCGCCGAGTTGGCTTCGTACACAAAATTCAATCGACCGGTTGGACCAGGCGTCATTAACTTGCGCTCAAATTCGGCTGTTTCTAAATTGATGACCGACACTGCACTGTCTCCAGAACCAAGCACTACCAAATGCTTTTCATCAGGAGAAGTCAACATGCTGTTGATGTTAGTTTGGTAAGACCATAATTTTCCTTGCTCTACTGGTTTTCTGTTCTCGAAGGTATAGTATCGGATGTCGTCTTTTTCTAACTTGGTAATCAAGAACTTTCCTTTAGAAGAATACTTGATGATAGAACGTTCTTTGAAGGTTCTTTTCACTACCCCGCCGCCTACTTTCTTCACGCTTTGCACCGGATCTTTACGTCCAATACCTACACCAATAGCGCCAATTCTTCCATTTTTAATGTTGTTGACCAAGCGGTCTTTCTTTTTATTGACGTTTTCTTTTGACCAGAACTTCATCCGCGGCGGAATCTCTCTTTTAGGCTCTGGTAATTTGAATTCACCAAACTTATCGGCCACATTAAAATCCCAAAACGTCAAGATGCGGTCATCTCCTAATGTCACAAGTTCATTGTCTGTCGGATGAAAATCAAAGGTGTAAATAGGATTCACATTTCCCTCTAACAACTTGTAAAGCGAACCTCTGTTCAAATCCCAAATACGAATCACATTGTCTCCTTTGCCCAACTTGAAACTCTTGGCTCTGTTGAATCCTGAACTGGCTACCGTAGAGCCATCAGGGCTGATTTGCAAGGCTCTGATAATCTCTGTATTTCGGTGATCATCTAATTTATCTTTGAATTGAAAAATTTCATTGCCTTCAAAATCAAATACATGAATAACACGCGTACTTGAAGCCACCACAAATCTGTTTTTTTCTTCATTAGCATCAAAAGCCGTGATAATACTGTTGGATGCTTTTAGGTGTTTTGAATTCGCCAGGTCATTGATGTTCCATAAATGAACTAAGCCTCCACCACCCGTGGTGATCAGTCCTTTTCCGTTATCATAAAACTTGAGGCCTTTAACGGCAGATTGGTGTACTTTTTTTGATTTGGTCACCTCTCCTTTCTCAAAAGAATAGATGGATACCTCACCAGTATTGGTTCCAGCTACTAAATGCTCTTTGCTGGCATCCATGTGTGTCACACGGTTGGTCTCTTTGAATAATGGTTTTACATCTTGGATGGCAGAGATTTTTCGTTGCTCAACAGATCCCGCTTTATCCGCTACATAAAAAACGTCTTGATCATTTTTGCTGGGCACCAAACAAAAGAAAGGCTCTTGAACTTTGACAGAATCAATCAATTCCCAATTCACGATATCCCAACTCATTAGGTAATTGTCATTGGCAGATGATACCAATTTTGATCCATCTGGGCTGAACATCAAAGCCGTTGTGGCGGCCTCATGTCCTTCTAATTTTCCAATAATTTTACCTGAGGCAACATCCCACACCTTGATGGAATTCTCTTTAGCCGAACCAGAAGCTATCAATCTGCCGTCAGGGCTGTAGGATAAGATAGTGATAACCCCTCCTATTTTTTCTTGAGTGATGACTTCAATTTCTTGTGCGAAAGAAATGCTGCTGAGTAAAATCGTAAAAACAAGTAGTATTCTTCTCATAATCAAAGCATAAAGTTAAATAATAACAAACGGAAGGACTAGAAGTTTCCAGTTAAAAATTGAACATCAATTGCCAGTGACAAAAAGCGTGTCTCCTATCACCAAATTGTCATTCACCACTTTTATTTCATAAGCCATCATCAATTTGACTTTGTCAAACTCATAAAAATGTCCGCTTTTTACTGATTGACTCTTCAAAATGTGTGCCGCTTGCGAGACGTCAGGCACTTTGTATGAATTGTGCTTAGAGCGATAAATAAATTCAGGTTGCAGATAAGGGATGTTCAAGAAAACCAAATCATCAGGTCCAGAATGTTCACGCATTTCAACTGCTGCTTCTTTGTAAAAATGAGCGAACCAACTTTCTTCAGATTGGGTGTGAAAACGATCAATCTCAATCGGTAATCGGATGATGATGAGCAAGCTCGTTGCGCCTAAAAAGACCCACCTCAACCACTTATTACTGGATGATTCAATCACCACCAATACACCAGCAATGAACAGAATTAACCAAGTTCCTAATTTGAGTTTTGCAAAGTCATGCAAGGCATTGAAGTTGAAAAATACCACTAAGTGCATCAAGAGCGCCAAACTGAACAACACAAACACGGTCCAATGGGTGGATTTGAATGACAAGATTTTCCATTTCAGCTGTGCGAGAGCAGCTAGCACAAATCCAATCAAAATGATGGTCGCACAATTGATGAGCATCCAATAATGATTTTTGAAATGTCCCATCAACAACTCATATGATTTGGGGTTGGTGATGTTAAAATCAGCCGACCCAATGGTTTGACCCACCGCTCCTGATCGTTCTTGATACTTGTTTAGAGACACCTCTACAAATTGATCAAATCCGCCAATGGTTGAATAATGCAAGATGGTGATGAGCAATGCAAATGCAGCTGTAAAGCCAACCGCGAAAAATGCGATTAAGAACATCTTCTCTTTTTGGCGGATGTAGATCCACAAAAAGTACAGCCCTGTGACGAAGGCGAAAAATAGCATGAGCCATTCTGTCCAACATCCTAAAAAAACCAGCCCCACAATGGCCATCAGTCTTTTCTTGGATAATGCTTTTGTTCGGATGGGCTGGATAAGTAGTAAAAACAAACCGAGCACGAGTGGTTGCACCAAAATATCAGAGAAATACAAGAAGCCATGAATCCATAAATGACCGGCACTAAAAAGGTAAAACGCAACAGCAATGAGTCCCGCCCATTGTATGCGGTCATGGGTGGATGAACTGAGTTTTCTGACAATTAAATAAATGAGTAAAGCGCAGATGTAATGAATCAACAAGCCAAGCGTTCGGATGCTGTCCAAATCGGGTCCGCCTAGTATTTTGGTGAGGTAATAACCAAATACAAAAGTACCGGGAGGGTATGAAACGTAATACAGGTTCAAGGCTTCATCACGCACGCCACCTAGGGCCGCAATGTCTTTATTTCCTTCGCCAGGATAGGTGTAAATGGGGGCAAAATTATAAGCAGCTGGTCCGCCATTTTCGTCCCAAATTTCGAAGGTGATGAGGCTATGCGCCGTGATCCATTCTTTTTCGGCACTGAGCTCATGTTTCAATTCATCTGAACGGATAAAAACGGAAAAAACAAAAAGTAAGGTGACTATTGCAATAGCCAAGCAGTGAAATTTGTTCTTTTTAATCCAATCAATCATGACTCATGGCTTAGGCCTGACTCGGTAATGGTCGATTTTTCTTGATAGTCTTCGTAATCTGTATTGATCTCCCACAGGTTGTGTTTGGCTGCCTCATCAATATTTTCTGCAGCAAATAATCCCATCAAAATGGAATGATCTTGATTGTTGTATTTGAAGGCTCCGTAACGACCAATTACATGCAAATGGTTGATGTTTGTCAGATGATCTTCTACTACTTTCAATGGTTCTTTGTATCCTCTAGCATACACCGGGTAGCATTTTGGAATCTTCACCACATGACCTGCTGAGATTTCTAATCCGTTAATCAAACCGGTTTGCAACATTTCTTGCTTAGCCAGCTCAATGAGTTTTTCGTCATCACTGTTCCAAATCTCATCTTGATTATACGCCCAATATTCCGCAACAACAATGGTTTCTTTTTGACCTTTATTGACTTCAGGCACCCAATTGGAGAAGTTGGTAATTCTACCCATCTGCAAATCGTTCGCGTGCACGTACAACCAGTTATCTGGGAATATATCAGTACCCTCAATTTTCAAATACACCAAGATGGTGTTTCTGAACTTTAACTGTGCATTGGCATCAATCACCTCTTGCGGAACTTCATTCATATTGCGCACCAAATGCGTAATAGGCATGGATGAAATCACCTCATCATATTCTATATCGGTACCGTCAGTGAGCTGTAATCCACTCACGGTTTTATTGGCGCAATGTACTTTGGCCACCGGTGTTTTCAAGTTCACTTTTCCGCCATTCGCATCAATATACTCGGCCATTCTTTCGTACACCATACCGGTTCCGTCTAAGGGATAAGCAAATTGATCAACGAGTGTTTTATGCTTGTTTTTCTTTCCTTTGAAAAGAGCATTCCACACGGCTGAAAAGAGTGATAATTTCTTGATGCGTTGCGCGGCAAAATCTTCATCTAATTCTCGGCAAGAGATTCCCCATAACTTTTCACTGTAGGTTTTGAAGAAGATGGAGTATAATTTGTACCCAAAACGACCAATGACCCATGTTTCAAAAGAGCCATCTTTCTTCACTGGGAAAAGGCGTTCTTTGAGGTAACTCATTACACACACAAATGCCGTCCCGATTCCCAATTTCTTAAGGGCATCAAATGGCTTCAATGGGTAATAGTAAAACTTTTTCTTGTAGTAAATGCGTGTCAATCGATCAACCATGCGGTAATCATCTTTCACGACTTCTAACCAAAGCTGGTTTACTTTGGTGTCATTGCTAAAGAACCTGTGCGGACCCAAGTCTACACGTTGGTTCCACAAATCAATGGTTTTTGATAATCCTCCTACTTCTTTGTCGGCTTCATAGACATGAACTTCATGACCACGTTTCACCAACTCGTAGGCAGCAGTGAGTCCGGCAGGACCAGCACCAATAACAGCAATTTTCTTTTTTTCCAATTTGCTTACAATGACATTTCAGGAACATGGTCAGGAATCACTAGATCTCCTTCAGTGGCTGCTTGAATTTCTTCAACGGTTACACCCGGTGCTCTTTCAATTAAGTGGAACTTATTGTCTTTGATTTCAAGCACAGCTAAGTTGGTCACCAAACGGGTTACGCATCCAACACCAGTAAGCGGCAATGAGCATTGCTTCAACAATTTCGACTCCCCTTTTTTATTGGTGTGCATCATGGCAACAATGATGTTTTCAGCAGAAGCTACTAAATCCATAGCCCCTCCCATTCCTTTCACCATTCTTCCCGGAATTTTCCAGTTCGCGATATCTCCATTTTGAGCCACTTCCATAGCACCCAAAACAGTCAACTGAACGTGTTGTCCTCTGATCATTGCAAAAGAGGTTGCCGAGTCAAAGATGACAGCACCTTTTTGTAAGGTTACGGTTTGCTTACCTGCATTGATTAGATCAGCATCTTCTTCTCCTTCAAAAGGGAAAGGACCCATACCTAAAATACCGTTCTCTGATTGGAATTCAACTTCTATCCCTTCTGGAATATAATTGGCCACCAAGGTTGGAATTCCGATACCTAAGTTGACGTACCAACCGTCTTTTAACTCTTGCGCAATACGTTGTGCAATACCTGTTTTATCTAAAGCCATAAGTCATGCAATGTAGCAATGTAATAATGAGTTAATGTATCAATTTTTGAACTTCTTTGAAGTGCTCAAAATCTTGTATACGATTAATCCAATTTCATTGACTTGGTTTTCTAATTCTTTATTAAAAGGATAACTTTTTGACTCTTTACAGAGTGTTATCCAGTATTTTGTTTCTTCTATTTCTTTCGCGGCAATCTTTACTTTGTGAATAAAATCTGCCTTGCTTTCTGAATTCTGTGCCTCATGAAGATTTGCTCCAATGGACGTTCCTGACCTTAACAATTGTTTACCAATCACAAACTTCCTTTCTGCCTCAAGAACTTCACAAAATTCAATCACGTTTATTGAAAATTCAATGGATTTTTTTAAAATGATATTTTCTTTATTCACCATTAATTAATTGATCCATTGATTCATTAGTTCATTAATCTACCTAGTCCGAACCGTTCTTTGTTCAATTCTCTTTTCAAATCGTTCCCCTTGGAAAATTCGCTGCACGAAAATACCTGGGGTATGAATAAAATTAGGATCAAGTTCTCCAGCTGGAACCAATTCTTCAACTTCGGCAATAGTGATTTTACCAGCCATGGCCATCATTGGATTAAAGTTTCTTGCGGTCGCTTTGAAAATTAAGTTCCCTTCAGTGTCTCCTTTCCATGCTTTTACAATCGCGAAATCTGCGTGAAGTGCATGCTCAAGAATATGTGGTTTCCCATTGAAAATCTCCACTTTTTTACCTTCGGCTACTTCTGTCCCATAACCTGCAGGCGTATAAAATGCTGGAATTCCAGCCCCTCCTGCTCTGCAACGTTCAGCTAACGATCCTTGTGGAATCAAGTCAACTTCTAATTCACCCGAAAGCATTTGTCTTTCAAATTCATCATTTTCTCCTACATAAGAAGAAATCATTTTCTTGATTTGTTTTTGCTGCAATAAAAGTCCGAGTCCGAAATCATCAACACCTGCATTGTTTGAGATGCAAGTAAGATCTTTAACTCCCATTTTTACTAATTGAGCAATACTATTTTCTGGAATACCGCAAAGGCCAAATCCACCAAGCATTAGTGTCATTCCGTCTTGAATTCCACTACATGCTTCTTCAACATTGTTTACAACTTTATTCATCTCTGAAATTTGAGACTTTGAAGTTAACTAAACCAAATGAAAATGCAATGAAAAAGGAGAGGGCGCTACATGAAATCTGGCGTTTCATCTGCACGAGAGCAGTTGAATATGCTATTATCATATTGCGCTGGCATCTCAAAATCTTTGGTTGATATTTTGAGATTTGGGTCGTCATACACTTTATTCATGTAGTACCCCCATATAGGCAAAGCCATTCTTGCTCCTTGTCCCCAAGTAAAGTTTCTAAAGTGAATATCGCGGTCATCTGCTCCTACCCACACTCCAGTTACTAAGTCTGGTGTTAAGCCCATGAACCATCCATCAGAAGCTCCGTTGGTTGTTCCGGTTTTACCAGCAATCGGGTATTTTAATCCTCCGTAATCGTATGCAACACTTCTGAGTCTTGATGAAGTTGCGTAAACACGTCCGCCTTGATGTACATTTCCAGCTCCGTTCACAGCACCTTTCATCATTTGTATCATAGTGTAAGCCAAATCTTCTGGCATTGCTTCTTTGAGCTCGTACTCTAAATCAATAATAACGTTTCCGTTTCTATCCTCAACACGCATGACATAGATCGGCTTAATATGTAATCCTTTGTTGGCAAATGTTGATTGCGCACCTACCATGTCATATAGTGATACATCCATTGGCCCAAGACACATAGAAGGTACGGCCTCTGTTTCCAAAATATTGATTCCTACGTTTTTCAGTAATTTGTTCATGGCTGCAGGTCCTGCTTTTGGTCCCATAGTCTTCATAATCGCCACCGTAATGTTATTCAATGAACCGGCTAAGGCGCATTTCGCAGGAATCAGATCTCCTGTGTTGTCGGTACCGGTTTTTGGACACCAAGATTCCATTCTTCTCTCTCCTTTGGGTACATCAATACAGTAATCAATATCTGCAAATGAAGTACACGGATCAATCAATCCTAGGTAAACTGCCGCTGCATACACGAACGGCTTAATGGTAGACCCAACTTGTCTTTTTGATTGCTTCACGTGGTCGTAAGCAAAGTGCGAAAAATCTGGTCCACCCACCCAAGCTTTGACAAAGCCCGTGTTTGGATCCATAGACATTAGTCCTGCCTGAAGAATTCCTTTATAATATTTGATTGAATCGTACGGAGTCATGATGGTGTCAATATCTCCCCAATAAGAGAAAATCTTCATATTGGTTGGCTCATAGAATGTTTCACGAATTGCCGCATCTGACAATCCTGAGGCAGCCAATGTTCTATATCGTTCAGAATTTTTAATAGCTGATTCCATGATTTGATTTCTACGATCTTCATCTGCATCATTTGCAAACGGAGGATGTTTCATCTTTTCATTGTTCTCGTCAAATGCCTCTTGTAAGGTATTTGCCATGTATTCTTGCACCGCCCATTCAGCATGGGTTTGCATGCGCGAATCAATGGTAGTATAGATTCTTAATCCATCTTTATAAATGTTGTAAGGAGAACCGTCTTGCTTATGTAAAATGTAATTTCCATCTTCATCTTTTTCATTGAAACGGTAGGTCAATTCTTGACGCAATACCTCTCTAAAATGCGGAGCAAGACCTTCTTTGTGATCAACTTTTTGGTAATCAACAACTATGGGAAGTTGTTTTAATGAGTCATACTGTGCTTGAGTAATCTTGATGGTTAAAGCTGGATTATCCGCTTCACTGTTTTTCAACCATTGATGCAGTACTGTGTTTCTTCTGTTGTAAGCATTGGTACTGTCTCTCTTTTGTTTTTCTCTACCTTCTTCATCATCCGAATATTTGCTGTCTAATTGAAACTTGAGTGGATTATAAAGCCCAGGATTTTTACACATCCCAACAAGCATTGCCGCCTCTTCCATTTTCAATTCATCTGGTGTCTTATTGAAATACACCTGTGAAGCAGAAGCAATTCCGACTGCATTGTATAGAAAGTCAAAATTATTGAGATACATGGTGATGATTTCTTCTTTGGTGTAAGAACGTTCTAACCTCACTGCCAAAATATTCTCTCCAAATTTCTGCTGTGCACGTTCCAATTTATTTTTTGAAACTCCGCCGTTAACAGTATCCGTCACGGTGTATAACAATTTAGCTAATTGTTGTGTGATAGTAGAGGCTCCACCTCCATCTTGACCCATTAACCCTTTGACTATGGCACGTCCCAGACCTTCAAAATCAACTCCAGCATGCTCGTAATATCGCTCGTCTTCTGTTGCAACAAGCGCATTTATAACATAGGGTGAAATTTTGTTGTAGTCAACACTTTTTCTGTTGACACTCCAGAAGCGGCCCATCTCTTGACCATCTGCTGTGTAAATGATGGAAGCTTGTTTATCAGGTGGATTTGCAAGTTCTTCGTGAGAAGGAATGTTGCCTGTAGCAGAGTACAAACCAAAAAGAATGGCAAATAAGGGCATGAACGCACCCAGCCAAACAATGATTAATATTAATCTTCTGGTTTTTTTACCCAGTTTTTCAGAATCTTCTTGCTTTGAAGATTTCTTAAATATGTTTGCCAAAAAGCCTGTTTTCTTCTCGTTTTCCATGACCTAAATAATCAGGTTAAAGGTAACCATAAATCCATAGTTCGCCTATTCGCACAAGAATAACTTATTAACGAGTAAGGACTAAAAAGGAATTGAATGTAGTTGTTGATTATTTGAACTACTTCTTTTTCGCAGTTTTGATGTATTGCTCAATTGCCATTGACATACTTGGAGCTTGAGGCATTGGTGCATGAATATCTAACCTAAGGTTATTCTTCTTTACCGCATTAGCCGTAGTTGGTCCGAAAGCTGCAATTTTTGTTGAATCTTGTTTGAACTCAGGAAAGTTCTTTAACAATGATTCAATACCTGAAGGTGAAAAGAAGACCAATAAGTCATACTTTACATCTTCTAAATCAGATAAGTCAGAAGCGACAGTTCTGTACAACACCAACTTTGAAAAATTGATATCATGCTCTTCAAGAGTGGTCGGAATTCTTTGTCTTAAGATATCTGAGCACGGCAATAAGAAACGCTCATCTTTGTGTTTCTTCAAGACATCAATCAAATCATTGATGTTTTGTTTTCCGAAAAAGATTTTACGTTTTCTGTAAACAACATATTTCTGTAGGTAGTAAGCAACTGCTTCTGACATACAGAAATATTTCATAGCGTCAGGAACTTTGAATCGAGTTTCTTCAGCAATTCTAAAAAAGTGATCAACAGCTGTTTTACTGGTTAAAATAACCGCCGTATGCTTACTAAGCTCCACTTTTTGATCACGAAACTCACGAGTAGTAACTCCTTCAATATTAATGAATGGTCTAAAGTCAATTTTGAGTTTATATTTTTCTGCCAAATCGAAATAAGGTGACTTTGCACTTTCTGGCTTGGGCTGAGAAATTAAAATTGTTTTTACACTCATGTTATCCTTCTGCTTTTTTTACTTAAAAACCTCACAAATTATTGACCAACAGATGCCAAAGCAACAAGGCCGGTAATAATTCGAGCGTGCAAAGATACAAAATAATATACAAAGCAGGTACACGAGATTTTAAAGCGCGAAACAAAGAAAGTGTCTCTCGCAGCAGCAGAAGAATTAAAACGATTGAAAGAAGTGTAATTGCGGCAACATTCTGAAATTCATCTGGCAAGAAATGAATGAAAATCAAAACCACCGTCATCACTATTCCGCCAATTTGATAAAAAACGGTATGATTATAAAAGTGCTCATAGATACCTGATCGGCTTTGTGTAAAAAACACAATGCTATACATGGCTATCCACTTCAATAAGAATAATCCGATTAACAATAAGATGAGTGGAGCAGCATAATCATTAAATGATTTGGAAACGAAATAACTGATTAAAGCACTCAATGATGTAAAATAGGTGAGCGTTAATAAAACTGAAGACGGTTTGTTCTGTTTAAACTCTTCTTGCAAGTTTTGAACCAGGTGACGATTTTGTAAGGCCGTATCCAACAACACCGAAAAGTATCTTTCTCTTCGCGCACGGACAACTGCCACAGCAATCAAGTTGAAAAGCATAAACAACCAAAAAATGGCATCATACTCCACCTTATTTAATTCAAATTCAATCACCAGATTTAGCTCAAATGTTTACAAAATCAAAGTTAATCTAAAAATTCAGAGGTTTCGTCAAACATATTTATAACGTTTCCTGTTATTCGTGTTAAAAAGATTACATTTGTCCCGCATAATTAAACCAATTTTATATGGCAACTGATTTATATACACATCCTGACTATTACGGCATGGATGAAATGCTATCAGAAGAGCACAAGCTTGTTAGAGATGCTGCTCGTTCTTGGGTGAAAGAAAACGTATCACCAATTATTGAAGATTATTATGAAAGAGCCGCTTTCCCGCAGCACCTTGTAAAAGGTTTAGGTGAAATTGGAGCATTTGGCCCTTATATTCCAGAAGAATATGGCGGACCAGGTTTAGATCAAATTTCATATGGTTTAATCATGCAAGAATTGGAGAGATGCGATTCTGGATTGCGCTCTACTTCTTCTGTTCAAAGTTCTTTAGTAATGTATCCAATTTGGAAATACGGAAACGAAGAGCAAAGAAAAAAGTACCTTCCAAAATTGGCTTCAGGTGAATTTTTAGGATGCTTTGGATTAACTGAGCCAGATCATGGATCAAATCCAGGTGGAATGATTACCAACTTCAAAGATATGGGTGATCATTATTTGCTAAACGGAGCAAAGATGTGGATTTCTAATGCTCCTCTTTCTGACGTTGCTGTAGTATGGGCAAAAAATGAAGAAGGAAGAATTCACGGTTTAATCGTTGAAAAAGGAATGGAAGGATTCTCTGCTCCTGAAATGAAAGGAAAGCACTCGCTAAGAGCATCAATTACTGGAGAGCTGATTTTTGACAACGTGAAGGTTCCGAAAGAGAATTTATTACCAAATAAATCTGGATTAGGAGCTCCTCTTGGATGTCTTGATTCTGCGAGATACGGAATCGCTTGGGGTGCTTTAGGTGCTGCAATGGATTGCTATGACCAAGCTTTGAGATATTCGAAAGAGAGAATTCAATTTGATGTTCCGATTGCTGCTTTCCAGTTGACACAAAAGAAATTAGCTGAGATGATTACAGAAATCACAAAAGCTCAGTTATTGACATTTAGATTAGGTCAATTGAGAAATGAAGGAAAAGCAACTTCGGCTCAAATCTCAATGGCAAAAAGAAACAATGTTGAATTTGCATTGAAAATTGCAAGAGAGGCTAGACAAATCTTAGGTGGAATGGGGATTACGAATGAATACTCAATTATGAGACACATGGCCAACCTTGAGTCGGTTGTGACTTATGAAGGTACACATGACATCCACTTACTAATTACTGGAATGGACATTACTGGAATTCCGGCATTTAAGCGTGATATTCCAAATTTATAAACGAGTTTTATAGATAGTTTAAACCGCCCCAGTTTGCTGAGGGCGGTTTTTTTATTTAGCATGTCAACCATTTAACACATTTTTTGCTGGTGGTTTACCTCCAAATACTGAAATTTGCAGTCTTGAAAAAAATAGTGCTCATATTATTGTTGCTTCTTTCATTCAACTCATTTTCACAAGAACGAGAAAGAAAGACAACACCTATTGTTCGCATCACTGAAAAGGTGAACATAGATGGTGTTTTTGACGAAGCGTTTTGGAATGAGCTTAATGTCGCCAACAACTTCATCCAGAATAGACCCATTGCCGGAGCAAATTCAACAGAGAAAACTGAAGTCAAAATTGCGTATGACGATAACGCTATCTATGTTGGTTTCACTAACTATGATGATCGTGACAGTATGACGCTCACCTTGTCTCAAAGAGATGATCAAGGTAATGCCGATTGGTGCGGGATCATAATTGACCCCTACAATGCTGGAACGATTGGATTCGCCTTTTACGTGACCAGTGCAGGTGTTCAAATTGATGAAACGCACAATGTAGAAAGCTCTGACCGTAACTGGAATGCCGTATGGAAGTCAGAAGTAGCTATTCATGATGACAGATGGACTGCTGAATTTGAAATTCCATTTTCGGCCATTCGATTTTCAGAAGAGGGAACACAAGATTGGGGCGTGAATTTTGCGCGAACAATCAGAAGACATAGAGAGCAAACCTATTGGAATTATTTTGATCCAGGTGGCCTCAATCTCATTTCACAACTGGGAGAGATGGAAGGCATCAAGGATGTCAATTCTCCCTTACGATTGGCACTTTTCCCGTATGTTTCTGGATACATTGAAAACTTTGACGGCACTAATTCATATACTGCAAATGGTGGTATGGATATTAAATGGGGAATCAATGAAGCCTTTACTGTTGACATGACTTTAGTACCGGATTTTGGCCAAGTGCAATTTGACAACCAGGTTTTGAATACTTCTCCTTTTGAGGTGTTCTTCAATGAACGCAGACAATTCTTTACTGAAGGTACTGAGCTTTTTAATAAACCAAATCAGGTATTTTACTCAAGACGCGTTGGAGGTGCACCAGTGAACGCTAGTGCCGCCTATGAAAATCTTGATTCCACAGAAAAGGTAGTCGCCAATCCAAACACCACTCAATTGCTCAACGCAACTAAGTTATCTGGTAGAACAAAAAAAGGAACAGGTATTGGGGTGTTCAACGGAATTACCCGTACCACTTATGCTACCATTCAAGACACTGTTTCAGGAGAAACGAGAGAAGTGAGCACCAATCCGCTGACGAATTATAATGTGTTTGTTGTTGACCAAAACTTGAAAAACAACTCTTCTGTTTCGTTCACGAATACGAATGTTTGGAGGTCAGGAGAAACCTATGATGCAAACGTAATGTCTTTAATTGTAGACACCTACACCAAAGGGCAGGTTTATAACATTTGGGGAATCGGAAATCTATCTAAGAAGTTTTATTCCTCTGGTTTAGACTTGGGACATTCTTACAGTTTGGGACTCGAAAAATCTGCCGGTAGTTTCACAGGAGGATTAGTTTACGAAGAATTTGGTGAAAATTATGATCCAAACGACCTAGGATTTAACCTGGTTCAAAACGTAAGAACTATTTCACTTTCATCACGCTATAATTGGTTTAAGCCTTTTGGCCGTTTCAACAGGGCTTGGCTAGAAGTTTGGATGGGACATAAAAGAATTATCAACCCGGATGCCTATGCTGATATTCCGGTTAACATTGAATTTGGAGGTGCTTTTAAGAACTTTACTTGGGCCGGTGGTGGTATTTACATGGAGCCAACGAGAATACATGATTATTTTGAACCAAGGGTTCCTGGAAGATTCTACGTCAGTGATGCACTAGTTGCACCAGGCCTTTGGATATCCACAGACTTTTCAAAGCCTTATGCATTTGAAGGAAGAGGAACATGGTTTCAATATTTCGCTGAACAACGCTATGGGTACAATCTAGTTTTAGAAAATCGTATTCGATTTAACGACAAGTGGTATTTAGTGCAGCGCTTTAATCAAAATAATGCTTGGAATGAAGAAGGGGTGGCACTCACGCAAGATTTTGATATTGTTTTTGATGCCTCTCATCCTGATGACCCCATTTTTGCCAAGAGAGACCGAACCACCATTACCAATACCATTGACCTTTCTTACATCATGACAAATAGAATGGGGATTACCTTTAGAATGCGTCACTATTGGTCAAAATTAGATTACAACGCCTACTACAGGTTGAATACAGACGGAATAATGGTCAGCACTGCTTATGATGGATTAGGTGCGAATGATCAATCTGTTCATGATAATAGTTTTAATGCCTTTACCATTGACATGGTTTACAGATGGATATTTGCTCCTGGAAGTGAGCTTACCCTGGTTTGGAAAAATTCAATCTTTTCTTTTGATGATCAAGTTGAGTTGAACTACTTTGAAAACGTAGGCGGAATGGTTCAAAACCCTGCAACGAACAGCCTTTCGCTGAAAGTACTTTACTTCATAGACTATTGGCAATTCCACCAAAGGGTTTTCAAGAAAATGTAAGACTCGTTTCACTTACAACTTCAATTTTAGACGAAAAAAAAACCATTTATCGGTTTTTTTATTCCATTTATCGAGAATTAGATGGTTCTATTAAAGAATAGAAAGTTCTTTGCATGAACAGAAAAATTATTCTTTTATGAAAAATTCTATACTCATTATTCTTTTCACTTTGATTGGTCAAGTTACTATTGCTCAAGAAGGTGGAGTTCCCGGAAATGCAAATGATGGCATTGATAACGACAATGACGGATATATAGATTGCTTTGACTCAGAATGTGCAGGAAGCCCATTTTGTGATGGATTTGCTGGAAACGTAACACCACCTTGTCAATATGTTCCACCACCAACTTCAGATTTTCAATTATCACTTTTGTGGACTACCACTCAAGCAATGGATAATCGTCAGGTCCCTGTTGTAGGTGATATTGATGGAGACGGCATGCCAGAGGTAATTGGAAAAAATCAAGGCGGTAACAATAGATTGTATGTTTTTGATGGCGAAGACGGAACATTGGAAACTACAATAACTTCTCCTAGATCAGAACTTTTTCAAGACGCCTTGGCAATTGCTGATGTCGACGGAGATGGTTTGGGCGAAATATTTTTCGTTTCCGCAGGTGAAAATGCAGCGGCCGATTCCTGTTTGTTAATTTGCTATGAGCATGATGGAATCGAAAAATGGAGAACGGCGAACCCTATCGGATTTGCGGAAACTTCTGACCGATATAGTCCAGCTCTAGCTGATTTTAATCAAGATGGAGTGGCCGAAGTATTAGTAGGAAACAGTATTTATAATGCTCTTACAGGTGCCTTCATAGCTTCAGCAGGTGCGACGCAGAATTTTGGTGATCACCACGCTCAAGCTGGAGAAGCCTTTCCAATTGCAGTTGATATTTTACCAGATGCTTTCTGCACAGATTGTGCAGGACTTGAATTGGTAGCTGGAGATAGAATTTACTCTGTAAACATAGGAACAAACACGATTTCTTTGGCTCAGAATTTTGATTCACAAACTAATATTGGAATCAGAAGAGATGGTTTCACCTCAATTGCCGATATGGATAATGATGGGGATATCGATATTGTTGTAAATAACCGATCTAATAATACAGCTGGGGGAGTTCAAAGTGGGAGGTCAGGTATTTATATTTGGGATGGTCAGACAACAACACTTTTAGGTGGCCCATTCCAATTGGATAATAATACATCTGCCCCTAACGCTTCATCAAATACCTCTACAGGAGGTCATTGTAATTTAGCAGATTTTAATGGTGATGGAACTATTGAAATTGGAACGGCCGGCAGACATTTTTACATTGTTCTTGACTTTGATGCAACAGC
>Ga0189274_100247_pt1 | contig 18615 bp, 13 predicted proteins | sample N5B1minimetaG_FD_130323 | JGI IMG/M metagenome (GOLD analysis project Ga0189274, IMG submission 130323) | Marine microbial communities from the Costa Rica Dome - N5 B1 mini metaG | ecosystem: Environmental > Aquatic > Marine > Oceanic > Photic zone | place: Costa Rica: the Eastern Pacific...
ATGAGAAGAAAATTGAAAAATAAAAACTAAGTTTAACCCAAGGATAGATCAAATCTAGGCAGTTCGTTTACCCTGGTCAGTTTCATCCGGCGAAGGTGGGTCACTTTACCCGGCTTATCCACCACACCATATTCCTCCTTTAAAAAGAGATTTATGCACCGTTCGGTAATATGGTAGTTCTTTCTGGTCCCGGGGCGCAATGAGGTGTGCATGGTTCCATTGTGGTAGGCAATCAATTGTTTCAATGTTTTGCCTCCATCATCTTCCCCAAAGAACCTTGCTTTTATGGCTAATGGAGTTATTACCTTCTCTTCCACCATCAATAGCCTATGGGCCTCATGTAGGCCTGTATAAATATGGTCCAGGTACTTGTTAAGGGAAATCACATAACTGGAAAATCCCTTACCCCTTTTACGGCTATTGTCCCATAAATTGGATTTGATTTCCCGATTTATGCTAAATTCGGTGCGCTCACAGTCGATGGTAATCCTACAATAGACAATCCGGTTCTCGGATTGCACCTTGTGCTTTCTTGTAAAGAAATTGATTGTTAAACGATTGTTTTTCTGCATGTTGTAACCTTTTAGAGTGTGAATACTGTGAAAGTCAAAACACAAGAAAAATGGTTCTAAAAGTCATTTAAAGTTACAACAAGAACTGTAAGTGTTTGCTCCCGATGGGAACACGCTTGATATGATTTTAGATGGTTTTAAATGAATTCAAATGATATGCCTAAAAACACAAAACACTGAAAATCATAAGATTAACAGTGTTTTGATTGTACTTAAATAAGTTAAGTCGGGGTGGCAGTTTTAACCAATTCTTTGAAACCCCTTATGTTTCCAGAGATTTTTCTTGACCATCCAAAAAAGGACACCCTATAGGACACCCTCGTGTGATTTTTGGACTTTCAATAATAAATATAGTGATCTACGGGTTAATCGACTCAAATCTCATTTTAATTGAAAACAAAAGATAAAAAATCAACCATATACTTGGTTCAATATTAGAAGAAAAACATCGCTTTATTGAACTTTTAAAATTATGTTATGGTTTTTTGATAAGCACGAGTGTAAACCATTGAACAAAGTTTGAACCTTAAATTGAATGACCTCTGAAAGGGAAGAATTTCACATAAGAATATCTATCTGGATAAAGTTTCGAATACCAAAGAAGTACGGAAGAGCTAAGGCCTGCTTTTAAAATATGTGAGGAAGGAGATACTATTGTTGTCTATAAGCTAGACCGAATAGACAGAAGTCTTTCGCATTTGACCAAACTTATTGAGTATTTTGAAATGAAGGAAAACCCATTCAATTCACAAACCCCTTCTGATAGTTCCTATAGTCTCCAAAGTGGTTTTTACCTTGTTTTCCAATGCAGCATAATCCCCGTTGACCAAGATATCTTTGGAAATCAATTTTGAACCCATGCCCACACAGCTTACCCCTGCCTCGAACCAAGCCCGTAGGTTTGTCTCTTCCGTACTGACCCCTCCTGTGGGCATAACACTTGTCCATGGCTGGGGTCCTTTGATTGCTTTCACAAAACCCGGACCATAGGTGGACCCAGGAAAAAGTTTAATGACCTCACATCCCAATTCTTCCGCCCTGTTGATTTCGGTTAACGTACCGCAGCCTGGCGACCAAAGTACTTTTTTGCGATTACAGACTATCGCGATATCCTCCCTCAATGATGGGGTGACAATAAAATTAGCCCCCATTTGCATGTACAGTGAGGCCGAGGCTGCATCGGTAATGGATCCAACCCCCATAATCATACCCGGAAGTTCCTCCAATGCATATTTGTTCAACTCCGAGAACACTTCAAAGGCAAAATCGCCACGCGCGGTAAATTCCATCAACCGGGCCCCACCATCATAGCATGCCATGAGCACCTTCTTACCCACTGCTATATCGGAATGATAAAACAAAGGAACCATTCCCGTTTCTTGCATCATCAGTACTACTTCCAATCTTGTATACCTTGCCATAACCTTTTGTTTTTAACCATGGGGCCGAATCATCCGGCCCCATGTGATTAAAAAAACTAAACCAACCCGACCATCTATCGGGACACTCTTCCAGAAGCATCACCCCCCATTAACTTTTCAACTTCCGCAACGGTGGCCAAGTTGGCATCCCCTTTTATGGTATGCTTCAAACAGGAGGCCGCCACGGCAAAGTCCAAGCCTTTTTGGTCCTCCCCTGACCAGTTTATTAAACCATAGATAAGTCCTCCCATAAAGGAGTCTCCCCCACCGACACGGTCTACGATGTGCGTGATCTGGTATTCTCGGGAGGTGTACATGGTACTTCCATCGTACAATACACCCGCCCATGTGTTGTGCGAGGCTGACAAGGAGCCACGTAGGGTCGTGATGACCTTTTTGGCATTCGGAAATCTTTTCATCATCTGTTGGCACACCGATAGAAAAGCATCGGCCTTAACATGTTCTCCCTGCGTGGTAATATCCAGTCCCTCTGGTTTGATACCAAAGTGTTTTTCCGCGTCCTCTTCGTTACCCAAAACAATATCACAATAGGAAGTAAGTTCTGACATAATCTCCTCTCGCTTGGCATCATCGCAGTATTTCCAAAGCTTGGCACGGTAGTTCAGGTCCGTGGATACAGTAACACCGTGTTCTTTTGCGCTTTTTACCGCTTCGATACAGGCATCTGCCGCTCCTTGGGAGATGGCCGGCGTAATCCCCGTCCAGTGGAACCATTCCACATCCTTGAAGACACTGTCCCAATCCACCATCCCGGGACCTATTTCTGCCATGGCGGAGTGTGCCCGATCGTAGACCACTTTGCTCCCACGGCTGACCGCACCGGTCTCCAAAAAATAGATACCCAAGCGGTCCCCGCCATAAATGATATTGTCAGTGCCGACACCACGCTTTCGCATTTCCATCAGGGCACATTCCCCGATATCGTTCTTTGGCAAACGTGTCACAAAGTCCACAGGCACCCCGTAATTGGCAAGGGATACCGCCACGTTGGACTCTCCTCCCCCATAGACCACATCAAAACTGTTGGCCTGTGAGAACCGCAGGAAACCCGGAGGCGCCAACCGCAACATAATCTCACCGAAGGTCACTACTTTTTTCATTTCTGATTTTTATTTTTAAAGTTTCGTAATAATTATTTTTCAAAAACATTCCTTGTACCTACTACAGCGTAGTGGGACTCATAAAGCCATTAAAACTTGTCATGAAATTAAATCATGAAGGTTTAGTTTAATGTTACAATCCCTGCTCATCTAAAAACTTATGGATTTCCACCATTATCCTTTCTTTATCCTTTTCTTTGAATTTTCCATGTCCTCCTTCAGGTATTGTTATAAACTTTGAATTTACCCCATGAGCTTGTAACTTTTCAAATAGTTTTTGGGACTGGATGTATGGAACAATTGGATCTGCATCCCCATGAACGATAAAAATCGGAGGGCTTTTTGCGTCCACCAAAGTAATGGGAGACAACGATTCTGCAAAAGCAACATTTTCCGATTCAGAACCAAGCCATTTTTTTACGGAAGAGGCAAACATAACCGGCCTTAAATCCGATACACCATACTTGTCTATAATAGCCCTGATTTTGACTGCCTCCCTTTCTCCACAATGGTCATCAAACAAAGAATTATTTTCAGATAAGCCTCCCATTAAGGCCAAATGTCCTCCTGCTGATGCTCCCATAAGAACAATTTTATCAGTATCGATATTCAGTTCTTCCGCATTGCTTATCAAATAGGACATTGCACAGCGAATATCCTCCACAGCTGCTGGTGCCTTGGCTTCGGACTCCAAACGATATTCCACATTTGCCACAGCCATTCCCTTTTTAAAGAAAGAACCAAACCCACGTTGGGATTCCTTTTTGCCATGGTTCCATCCTCCACCGTGTATATTGATGATCACAGGAGTTGGTTCGTCGTTGTTCGTTGGATAGTAAAAATCCAGTTTTCCATTCCACGAAGCAGTTTCGGCATATATGATATCTAATTTTGCTTGATAATTCCGGGGCAGTTCCACTTTCTTAAACTCTTGCCCCTTGCAAGCAAAGGTTACTGTCAGTACTCCCATTAAAATAAGTCGGATACAGTTACAATTTTTAACACTAATGTTTAAAGTCATCATAGAATTGAATATTTACCAGATAGTAGTAGGTTTTTAAAATTAGCTAAAAGCCAACCCTCCATTGATGTCCACATTGTTTCCAGTTATGAATGATGCTTCGGAGGAAGCCAAATAAGCTACCAAATCCGCTACCTCAGACGCATTCCCTTCTCTTTTCAGAGGTGTAGATCCTGCAACTTTTGCACGAACTTCATCCTTAGTAAAATCATCATGAAACTTCGTGGCAATCATTCCGGGGCACAGTGCATTTACCCGTATGCCCTGGGGACCAAATTCTTTGGCCATGGCCCTGGTAAATGTCATAACAGCACCTTTGGATGCGGCATATAAGGATGCTCCAGGACCTCCCCCATCCCGTCCAGCTTGAGAAGCAAAATTGACTATACTACCTCCTTCTACCATCATGGTTTTAAAGGTTTGTGTTACGAAAACGCAAGATTTAAAATTGACATCCATCAAAAGATCATAGAATTTCTCATCGATTTGATCAATGGTTTTCCGTGCAAACAATCCACCTGCTACATTTACCAAAATGTCCACTTTGTCCCCAAAGGCTTCTTTTGTTTTTGATGCCAGATTTTCCAAATCCGACAAACTTGTTGCATCGGCATATACGGCAATGGCATCCCCACCGTTGTTTTTTATCATTTTTACAGTGTCGTTGGCATCGCCCCTGTTTTCAAAATAGTTTACCACCACTTTGGCTCCATTCTTTGCCAGCTTCAACGATACTGCACGGCCGATATCTCTGGCACCTCCAGTAACAACAGCTACTTTTCCTTTTAAATCACTCATTATTGAAATTTTATTTTTATTGATTCTTTATTTCTACAGGTCCTATTTCTTTACATAGCTTAAAGACAGCAAACACTCCTAATGGAACAAATGCAGCTATGATTACAAAAGCTGGTGTATACGATGTTTTTGTTATGATAGGTATCAAAAAATTCATGATGATAACCGATAAAACCCCAACTGTACCACCAAGCCCAGCCAGTGTTCCAACAGATTTTCCACTAAATAGATCACTGGGCATGGTTTGGATATTGGATATGGCAAATTGAAACCCAAACAATACCACCGCAACAATAATCACAAATTTGGTAGGGCCATCTGCGAAGAGAATGGTAGAGACCAATCCCAAGAACATCAAAAGGCCTCCCATCCAAATGGTTCTTTTTCTAGCTTTGTCAACCGATTGTCCCATGGCCACCCACCTTTCGGTAAGGACACCACCAGAAATACTGCCCACAGCAGCACCAACAAAGGGAACCCATGCAAACATTCCTATTTCCTTTACATTAAAACCATAAGTGTTCTGTAAGTAAATGGGCATCCAGCCCACAAAAAGCCACCAAATGGGCTCAAGAAAAAAGCGCGATGCCAGTATTGCCCAAGATTCCTTGTATGAAAGGATTTGCAATATTCCCAAACCTTTTCCCTCTTGGTCCTTATGTCTGCCCAAATGTCGTCCAGAGATAATGTATTTCTTTTCCTTTTGAGTAATCCATGGATGGTCCTTGGGTCTCTTTTTATTGAAAACAATCCATGGAATAATCCATAAAATACCTGCCGAACCTATGATTATAAATGTAGTACGCCATCCAAACCCCAAATACAAAAACGCTATTAATGGAGGCGCCACTACGGAACCCAATGAGGCTCCTGCATTGAAGATACCTTGACCTATGGCCCTGTCCTTTACAGGAAACCACTCAGCATTGCTTTTTACGGCTCCCGGCCAATTACCTGCCTCTGAAACACCCAATAGTATCCTAAAAAAACTGATGGACATCACTCCCCTACCAAAGGCATGCATCAAGGATGCCAACGACCACACAAAAATGGATATGACATAGCCCAGTTTCGTACCCACCTTATCATACATCTTTCCCGAAACCGACTGTCCAAGGGCATAGGCCACCATGAATACATTGAGAATTATGGCATAATCGGATTCACTCATTCCCAACTCTTCGGAAATGCCCGGCCACATGATCGCGAGCGCAGACCTATCTATGTAGTTGATTATTGTGGCCAAGGCGATTAAACCAATGATCCACCATCTAAGACCTTTAACTTTCATTGTCTTGTTTTAAAGCTAAAGGGATTTCAGAAGATTTTCTTGCCCATTCATGGCAATATTGTGCCATCTTGCCAAGATATTTGCATCTTGTGCAATTGGTAAAATCCCTCTCGCTTGATTCTTATTTTTAACAGAACTGTGACAACCCGTGCAGATTGCCCCGATCCTTAAATACTTTTATTGTAACAGAACTGATATAAGTCCTTAAAATGCTCTTTCATTTTTTCTTTGGCCAATTGTGGGTTTTGCTCTTTGATGGCCTCATAAATGGCCCTGTGTTCTTGGATTCCCAAAAATGCCCTGTTCTTATCACAGACATGATACTTTTCGAAATTGTTGATGATTCCGGGAGTTATTACCAGCATCAGCGTGTTTATGGTACTGTTACCACTGGCCCTGGCAATGGCTAGATGAAAAAGTAAATCCTCTTCTACTGCACTTTTCCCATCAACCACCTTGGATTCGTATGCATTTAAGGCTTCTTTTATTTCCTCCAAATTTTCATCTGTTCGCCTAAGAGCAGCAAGCCTACAGGTTTTTAACTCCAGTAAAATCCGAGTTTCCACCAATGATTTGAAATCGGGCTCCTGAAGTCTCAATATATCCTCCATCATCCCGTTCATGGCCACTTGGCCAATATCTGCGACAAAAGTGCCGCTTTGTGGCTTTGACTTTAACAAACCATAAAACTCCAGTGTTTGGATCGCTTCCCGAACATTGCTTCTACTCACACCGAACTTATCAGACAACATACGTTCGGAAGGCAACTTATCACCTGGTTCCAAATTTTTGTAATTAATCAAATCCCGAATCTTTGATATGATCTCATTTTGAATTTTTTGATTCTCGTTCTTTGCTATAACATCTAATTTCATTGGGCTCTTAAAGTTTAAAAAACTGGTTAACCAGATTGGTATGTCAAATTTAATAAATTATATTATTTCTTTTCCAAATAGTCTGGTCCGTTTTTCGGGTTTTGCCATTGCCCTTTTATTGATGGACAATGACCCCTCTTTAAATTAACCAACTCAGAATACTTTCAAAGTTCTGAAACTGTAATTATTTATCCTCCAATTACCTTTGGTTCCATTCATACCATCAACAATCATTTTCTGCTCTTTGTGACTTATTCCACATGTTCTATCATTATATCGTCCACCCTGCCTTCTGCAATATTGTTACTATCCAACCATAATGCCACTGTATCCGATGCTCCGGGATTAAAGAGTAGCGTGAGTTTGGTATAATCAAACGTACTGGTTTGATCGTCTCCCAAAACGGATGCAATGATGGCATCCTCTGCTTCGGAAGCATCTTCAATGGTGTTACCAAGCACGGCCAAGCGTATGTGCCCGCCTGCAGGAGCTGACGCCAGTGTATAATAGAGCGTTATCCTATAATCGGCATTTGGGGTCACCGTAAGCTCTTGATAAGCTACACTTTCAGCTCCCATATAAATCCTTGCGGCTTGATCGCCTGTTCGCACTACACTTGTACTTAGTCCAATGTTGTTGGCACCGGCTATTGCCCATGCATCATTTCCATCTCCTGCTCCCCCTTCCAAGGTCCCTGCCTCGAATCCAGCTTCCAGAATCTCAGGAATGAAAATAACAGGTCCTTCCGGTTCCTTTACGCTTATGTTCTTGGTTTGTACACTTTCCACGCCCAATTTGTCAGAAGCGGTAAGGCTTACCTCAAAATCCCCTTCTTGCGAGAATGTATGTTCCGGTTCGTTTTCAGTGGAAGTGTTCCCATCTCCAAAATCCCAGATAAAATCTGTGGCACTGGATGATAGATTCGAAAAGGAATACGTTAAGTAATCATTGTTGCTCTCACTAAAATCAAAATTAGCCTCGGGAAGTGTAAGGTCTTCTATAGAACCTTCCTCGGGCAATATGTTTTCCTCACAAGAGTAGACCATGGCCACCAAAAACAATGGCATTAGATTTGCCCAATGGTTCACGAATATTTTTTTATATAACATCTTTCTTCTTTTTTTAAATTTCATCAATACCCTGGATTCTGTTCCAAAAGTCCTTTGCTTAGGTTAATCTCACTACTTGGAATTGGAAGCAGGAGAGTGGTAGAGGTAAAATTGTAGCCATTCTCGGTTGCATAGGCCGATAGTACATTTTGTGCCTCTCCCAGACGCAGCAAGTCAAAAAAGCGCTGGTTCTCAAAAGCCAGTTCTACCCTTCTTTCATTTAATAGGTCTTCTTTGGTTATGGTCGCTACCGTTGTTGTGATGCCTGCCCTATTCCTAACTTCCTGAAAAGAGGCAATGGCATTAGAGCTTGTTGTGGCCTCGGCACCGGCCAAAATGGCTTCCACGTGCATTAGCAGTACATCCGCGTAGCGCAATACGATCCAATCATTTCCTGCCAATCTAGGATCACTGGCAATTGGGGCTATCCCCAAGTTTTCGTCCCCGTTTGGAATATATTTGGCGACCTGATATTCAGAAGGTTGGATAACGTCTTGACGAATTGAATATAGCGTCCTATCCCCTCCATATTGATCAAATGCATCACGCATTTCTTTCGTAACATAATTTACTCCAGCAGTATACCCAACAGCATTTAACCATTCCGAAGAAAACCCTTGACTATCTTTGATAAGATCTGGTTCATAGCCTACTGCGAAAATCACTTCATCATTGCCTTCATTATAAAAAACATCTTTGAAATTGCTTTCCAGTGAAAATCCTCTTGCCGGTTTCATTATTGATTCACACAAGGTCTGTGCTTGGCTGTATTCACCAATGGTAAGGTAAACTTTTGCCAACAATGCTTCAGCAGCGGCTTTGGAAGCTCTATTCTTATAGCCATCTCCAAGATTGGCCACTGCAGACAAAAGATCTTCCTCAATGAAATCATATATGATCGAGGATTCGATTCTTGTATAGGAAATCTCGGTATCCAATGGAGCGATCACTTTATCCACCAAGGGTACATCCCCATAAAGTCGAACCAAATTAAAATAGGCATACGCCCGTACAAACTTAGCCTCACCTTCGAACCTTGCCCTGTTGGCATCCGATGCCACCCCTAAATTGTCGAGAACAACATTGGCCCTGTAGATTATATTGTACATGCTCCTGTAATAATCCGCTACTATACCATTGGTTGCCCTAATGTTATAGTTAACGAACTGTGCTTGATCGGCGTCGGAATCGACAGCTCCTTTGCCCCTGGTATTATCGGTGCGCATTTCCGTTACATAGAACTCATATTGAATGGAATGGTTAGAAGAAGTGCTCCTATCGTTCGTTCCCTGAATTCCATCGTACATGTTCAAAATTCCCGACTCCAATTCTTCATCTGTCTTAAAATATCCTTCCTCACTGACCGCAGAAGTGGGTTGCGGCTCCAAAAAATCCTTACTACAAGAAATTGCAGTAAAAATGAAAACCATTGGTATTATTATTTTTAAAAACTTCATGATTGTGCTGTTTATTTAAAATTCCAAGTTAAGCCCTAGGGATATGGTGCTAAATATGGGCGACCCTCCCAATTGATAACCATAGGTCGTTGCACTGGTCCTTCTTATTGATTCTGGATTGAACCCCGTGTAGTCATCTTCCGTCAAATACATGAGGTTCTGTCCAGATGCGTAAATTCTTGCCCTTGTAAAGACCTTGGTCCTCTTCAAAAAATCCCTTGGAAAATTGTACCCGATGTTTACATTCCGCAAAGCGACATACGAGGCATCTTGGATGATGCTATTGGTAAATATTTTTTCCCTGATAAAACCTTGATTTGGAGTTGTAGCAGGGTCATATTGCTGAGTACTGTTAAAATGATTGAACAAATATTGATCTGCCATATTCCTGACCTGGGCTCCGTGACTACCTTGAAACATAAAGGAGAAATCAAAATTCCCAATTTTGACATCGTTGATGACGCTCCATAACAAATCCGGATATGGGTTGCCCAATATGGTCCTGTCATCATTATCTATCAACCCATCACCGTTCAAATCTTTGACGTATACTCCACTTGCCTGAGCGCCAACGGGGTGATATGGATATAGGATGTGTTCTGGAGAAATCTCTTCATCGACCACCCAGCCATAAAACGATGATATGGGTTCTCCTTCCAGATTGATCCATTCTGCAGCTCTTTTTGAATCCACCGACAAAATTTGACCATCTGAATCCGCAAAATCCACCAAGGTATTCTTGTTCTTAGATCCAATAATGGTTGTGGACCAGCTAAAATCCGAGCTTATTATATTTCTTGTAGTGAGTTCAAGTTCATACCCCTCGTTTCTAACTTCCCCCAGATTGACAAGGGCATTGCTAAAACCAGTTGTCGTTGAGACTGGATTGTATAGAATCAGCTTATCACTCTCTTTATTATAATACTCGAACGAACCCGCAATTCTATTTCCGAAGAAACCAAAATCCACCCCAGGATTAATCTCCTTGGTTCGTTCCCATTGCAAATCCGGATTGGCAATGTTGACAGGGTTAAAGGCGGACACCAAACTTCCGCCAACCACAGCAGTGGAAGGCTCCAATAGAGCCAAATAAGGATAATTATCGATAAGACTACTCCCGGTATTGAAGGATTCATTGCCGGTAATACCATAACTGAACCTAAATTTTAGGTTACTTATGACATCGCTGTTTCTCAAAAAGTTTTCCCTAGCCACATTCCATCCTACGGACGCTGCTGGAAAGAACCCATATTTATTGTTTGGTCCCAAGGCTGAATTACCATCACGCCTTAAGCTCAGGGATAGCAAATACTTATCCTTATATGCATAGTTCAATCGGCCAAAAAGGGAAAACAATCTTTTTTCATATTCTTCCGATTGTGCCAACGAAATCGTGGTTGCTGCCGTAATGGTTTGAAGCAGATCTGAATCATATCCAGTTCCCCGTACAGATTCATATTCGGTGTCCCATGTCTCTGAAGAAACCCCAGCAACAGCGGTTACTTCATGATTATTGAACATTTTGTTGAAGGTAAGATAGTTCTGTGTCGTCAAATGAAGGACATTTTGCGAGCTGATGTCCAATTGAGCGGCCGCAGCTCCATTTCTACTGGCCTGAACACCCTGCCATCTTCTATTTTTTGCATTTTGAAAGTCTCCGGAAAAGACCGTTTTAAAACTCAGGCCCTTGGTGATATTGAACTGTCCATATACAGTTCCATATACCTTGAACCTATCCTCGGTTCTATCCCTTTCCAGGATTTTTGCTGCGGGATTTGTATTTGAGGTACTACTGATACTTACTGAACTTCCATTACCATAAAGATCATAATCATCAAAATGGCGCTGCACCGCATAATCCCCTATTTGCACATCAGGGTAAACATCCCTGTTCACGTACTGGATTGTATTGGCATCATGATATATGGGCAGCCATGGAGCCTGTCTTAAAATATCGTGTGTAGAACCATCAAACCTATCCTTATATGTGAATGTCGGTGTAATGTTGGCACCAAAGGAAAATAGGTCACTGACTTTTGTATCAATTTTCAGGGTAAGGTTATATTTTTTAAAATCATCCTTCAGCAATACCCCCTCATCATGGGTATAATTGCCTGAAATACTAAATTTGGTGTTCTTGCTCCCACCTCTGGCCCCTATGGAATGGCTCGTGATTATCCCTCCTGTAAAAATGATGTCCTGCCAATCCTCATCTATGCCAATTTGTTGTTTGTACTTTGTTCTATCCGATAGGGAACCGGTCGCCACAAGCTCGGCTTGGGCCGATTCATTTACAGAAAAGTAATAGGCATCACTTTTCCTGGCCCTTTTGTACCCTGTATAGGTATTGTAGGTAAAGCGTGTTTTTCCTTCTTTTCCCATTTTTGTGGTAATCATAATAACCCCTCTACTTCCCCTGGAACCGTAAATAGCGGTTGAAGCGGCATCTTTCAATACCTCAAAGGACTCAATGCTGTTCATGTCCAAAGCCCCGAGGTAATCATTGCCCACCACTTGACCGTCCACTACGATCAATGGAGACAGGGCTCCGGATATCGATGCGGTACCCCTTACCCGAATAGTGGGGGCTGAACCGGCTTCTCCTTCGGTTGCCTGTATGTTCACCCCGGATACCTGGCCGACCAAAGCATCGTCCACCCGGGACACTGCGATTTGATCAAGATCTTCGTTGACCACTTTTGAAATGGCTCCTGTAAGGTGGCTTTTCTTTTGGGTTCCATACCCTATGATAACCACTTCATCCAATTCACTTGCGCTTTCTTCAAGAACAATGGAGTAAGTTGTGTTATCGGAGATGGTAATGTTCTTCGTCTGGTATCCCACATAGGAAAATTGTAGTACCTCGCCCTTAACGGCATTTATGGTGAACTTTCCATCAAAATTGGTATATACACCTCTGTTGGTCCCCACAACGATGACGTTGGCCCCTGGAATGGGAACATTGGAACCATCAGACACCGTACCTGATACTACAGGCTGTTCCTGTGCATAGGAAAACAGTTGCAAAGAAAATAGAGCGAACAATGTCAATTTAATTCGTAATTTCATTAGTTTGTTTAAGTTAGGTTTCTGTAGTTTGCTTATTATACCCCTTGAGCAAAATATGCTTCGGGCCCTGCGTATTCAATACCCAATCAGAACAGGATACGTTCCATTGTTTTCTATTTTTAATATCTTTACAACAGACGTGCTGTCTGACCGGCAGACATGTTTACATATTACTTCCCTCTTACTTGAAGTAATTTCATAAAAAAGGATAGGCGTGCACCTATCCTTTTTCTTTATGTTTCATTTTGTACCATAATTCTGTTTTAGATTTATTTATTTTGGTAAACCAATCTGGTAAACCAATTTAGTCAACCAAATATAATTTATTAAGTCCTTATAAAAAAGAAGGTTATGTTAAAATTTTATAGTTATCTCGAAATTAAATCAATTTGAAAGAGCAAATCATAAAAATTGAATGCGCCTTTTGTGTTATTTGTCAAAATAACAACCTATTTTTTCATGAAAAACTTGTTTATTCTATGAAATCTTCCCTTATGGGGCTAAACACATCCAACAACTCACCATCTTCGAGACAAATGGCTCCGTGTAATACATTGGGAGGAATATAAAATCCATCTCCTTTTTTTAAAATAGTTGTTTTGTCTCCTATCGTTACCTCAAACTTGCCCTTCTGTACATATGTGACCTGGGAGTGAACGTGCTTATGCATAGGTCCTACACCTCCTTTATCAAAAGCAACATGTACTAGCATTATGTTATCATCATAGCCCATTATTTTTCTATAGACCCCCACTCCGGCTTTTTCCCAATTGATCTTATCCCCAAATAAAAATTCTTTGCTTTTCCCTAATGATTTCATCTGTCTATTTTTTATTTTGATATGTATAGGGACCGACCCATTCATACAGTTTGCCGTTTATGGTCAGCCTGTGTTTTTTTGATTTGTCATTTTCGGTATTGGCAAGAATAAAAATTTTGTCCAACCAATTCTTTCCTTTGATTTGTACCCCTATGTAATCCTTATTGTTGTATATGATCTCAATATGCTCAATATTACTTTTGGCATTCTTTGCCATTTCGGTTACCGGACTATAGCTACCATGAGGTTCCATTATGGAAACAAAGAGCGCGTCTTTTGTTTTTTCCTTTCGATGTATTATCACTGGGTCTCTTCTTAAATTGTATTGAGGGTCATTAGCCCCCAACCTTCCCAATAAGAATTGTTCGTTTTGGGATACTATGGTGGTAAGAGTATAAAAATGGTTTTGATGCATCCAACTGAATGTGGCATTACTTTTTTTGCGGAATTGCCCCTTACCCTCCAGAAAAATATGCTGGTATCCGTTTGCTGTGCCCAATGGCTCCAAGGTCGCTGTAGCTTGATAGTCAAAACCGAATTGAATGGGCTGACCGAGATAATGTAAGGGTAAATCATATTTAGCGGGTTTTTGGGAATTCACCCTCAAAATGTCGAACACAAATGGTTTCCCATAGGTTTCTTCTTCAATCATCGCCATGGTTCTGTGCATCTGTGTATCGGTATATGCATTTGACTCCACTGCACTGATTATTTGAACTTTAGAATTGGAAGCATCAAAAAAGTAAAGATTGGAATGATACTTACTTCCAATCTCATAGGTTCCCTGAAAGTGGGAGGTTTCATCCTTGACCAAAGTGTTATGGGCTATGGTTTGCTTGGCCCAAGTGTTATTTTCTTTAAGATAGTTACCTCCACCCTTTTGTTCTATGTTTACATAACGGACCATTCCATAGTCCTGCACTACTTCATTCCCCTGTTCATAAAGGGAGTAGGAAAGTTTATCATAATGACCATGACTGAGTCCTTGGGCCGTGTATTTAAATACAAGTGTCAACGATTCGTCTTTGCTCCTCAATACACTCAACCCTCCTTGTTTACCATTGGCCCCATCAGAAAATTGCATAGATTTTCTCTTGAATGGTCTACTTGTATTTTGATTTACCCCTTTGGCCACTTCCATGCCCGCATCACTTAAAATTACTTTTCCTTGCTGTTCCGCTATATGCAACAAGGAAGTATCTTTTCCTCCATAATAATAAGACAAATCAACCGCTGTCACCAAGGAACTGGTTTGATAGGACATTCCTTTCTGGGCATCGTTCAATGCAAAAAAATCTCCATTTTTGTCGGTAAGTTGCAATAAGGTATTTACGGATTTGAGCAATACACTGTCCTTAAATTCAAATATCCCCAACTCTGGTCTTGCATTGTGGAGCGATTGGGCAAATATTAAGAAAGGATACATGGCATACCTTTGATAATAAGGGCCTTCTGTATAATATCCATCTGGACTAAAGGGTTCGTCCAAATTGGCCAAAAAACCTGATTTTCCATTTTCCGTTTTGATAAATCCGCCATCGTTATCCTTGGCATTGGGCTCGATATTATCATCGGGCAAACCATATAATGCCTTTTGTACCAATTCATCATCATCCATTACCAGACCTATCATCCCTACCGCTGCATTTCCCCAAGTACTGTGATTATGTATCCTGTTAAAGAACTTCGGGTTCCCTGTTGATAGAAAATCAGCAAATGGTCGAAATAAATTAATCTCTAAATCTTGTCTTTGCTTTTTGGAAAGCCATTCATAAATACAGTCATATGCTTGACTGGTATAGACCAACCAATTGGCATCATTGAGACATTGCCAAAAAAGTTTACCTCGGGCATAGGACCTTTCTTTGGGGTGCAAGGATAACGTAGGGTACATATCAGCATATTGCATGAGCATGTCCCTAACATAAATAGCATACTTTTCATCATCCAAAACCTGATATAATAGTCCGGCCTTTTGCATGGTCAGGTAGTTGAGTTTATGCCTTTCGTGGGTATATCCCCCGGAATAATCCTTTGGGATGGGCACATCGATTCCAGATGAGATTTCCGCGTCTACCTGGACCTTTACTTGTTCTAAGGAAACATCAAAAAGTGGAAGTTCTCCTAGCTCCCTCTGTATATTCACTACACCTTCTTTGGTTATGGTCAAGGATGGATGCTCTTGTGAACTGGCATGGCCTGGGATAAGAACCAATAAGTAAAGAACATGTAAAGCTTGAACTATACGGTTCATACACATACAGATTTTACATTATCATTATAGTATTTTGAAAAAGCGTTTTTACAATTTTGCTTTATTGGTATTGAACTGTGATTGTTTTGTTGTTTAGGTACATCAAACAGGAATAATGTGATCAAATATAGAAATATCATCGATTAATTGGTTTACCAATTTGGTTTACCAAAAATATACATATTTATCACACTGGCAAATTTTACGCTCAAAAAATTATAATATCTAAAAATGTAAAGTGAAAAAATAAATTCATCGTATTTAATAGCTGTAATATTTCGTGTTAAAACCAAAAAAGGCAATGAAAAACAGTTATTTGCCCTTCATTGCCCTATATGTCAGATAAAGTTATAATCTAATTGTGCTGGGTTATCACTTGGTATAATGTAACCTCTGCATAATCGGTATAATTACCGTTCCACCTAAAATAATTGCCAGTTTTAAAATAATTGTCATATTCATATCCATTGGATTTGTAATCATAAAACGTTTGATAGGATTGATCGATTCCTTTTGCAGGGCAAACAATGGCGCATTTTAGGACACCATTTTCCACTTTGAGCTTCACGGTAAACTTTTCATTGTCGACCTGGGCCAAAATCGGTTTTTGAATATTGGCACTCGTCCATTCTTCTCCAGAGGTAGATGGACTGGTGTAGTACTCCAAAATTAACTGCCCATCGGACCACAATACTTTTACCGTTGCCGGGGAACCTGAAAATGAACCTCCTGGATATCCATGAATTTGAGCCACATAGGTTTGTGCATTACCTTCACACTTTACAACTTGAAGGGTGGATTCCATGAGATGGGTTCCTGAATCCATGGCCCAGTTGTCCGAATTTGTCTGGTTGCCCTGCCAACGCTCCCGAAACTCAGTTCTACAGTATTTACCTGAGTTCAATTCCTCATAACCTGAGGTGGTATATCCTGTATATTTGGTGTACATTCTATAAGATCCATCGCAGTTCCATGAAAAGTAATCTTTTTCTTGTGATGATAAGTTATAGTTCTCCAAATCATCCCACTCTATTGAAGTAGCCTTGTTATTTCCCCCGTCAATGGGAACGGACAGGTACCAATGGCTCCAATTGATATTCTGCCCAAGGACAGGGTTATCCGAGTCTCCAACAACTTGAAGCTCCAAAATGCTGTTCCATTGGTTAAGCGAATTACCATTACCTTCAAACTTAAGTGAAGACACCTCATCATTGGGAAGGTCATAGCTTTCAAACTGATTTGTTAATCCGCTACTACTATGGTCCAACATTTGATACCAAGGGGAATTATCAGAGGAACGTCCATACACCTTAAAGTCAGCAATACGTTCATCTCCCATATGCCATGCTATTTTTAATGAGTCAACCACTGGGCTATCATGGCCAAAATTCAAAATAAGTTCTGTCCCCAATCCTTCCCCTGACCATCTTGAGGTCAAATCCCCATCTGCTATATTGATAGCGATGTGACCACCGTCTTCATCAGTTGCATACATATTGGAAAAGCATAGTTTATTACTAGAGGCTTGTTGCTCCGACGTTCCCCAGACCTCAACTTCGGAAATGCTGTTCCAAAGATTTTCTGAATTACCATTACATTCAATTTTAACATAGCGCGCTGGTGCATTAATGGCATATTCTTGAAATTGATCCGTGGATCCACTACTAGTCAATGTATTTATTAACTGCCAATTTTCTGATGGTGCTGATTTTACCCAAAGTTTAAAATCCTGTGTTCTTTCATCACCTTTGTACCAAGCTATTTTTATGTTGTCTACCATAGTTGAATCAGTACCGAGATCCACACCTATCTCTTGTACAGAACCTTCGGCTGACCATCTGGTATTTAAATCATCGTCATATATATTATCTGCTACATTTGGGCTCTGCTCCCCTGTTGCGGCAGCTGCTTGAATCTCTAGCTCCACTAAAGTTGAACTCAACAATAGCGAGTTAAACTCCAATTTTGTCCTATCCTCGATTGATTCCTTTTCGCATCCATTTATCAGAACAACCCCCGCAATCATTCCTACTATCAAAATCAATTTCTTATTAAGCCTAATGACTTTATCAATGTTCAATGAAAATATTGTGTTTATCATAATATCTTTTTTTGGTTGTCCAATTTGGTTTACCAATTTGGTTTACCAAAAATACAAATATATTCGACAAATGCAACTTTTCACATATTGGTGGATGAAACAGATTCAATTGCCTGATTCAGGTCAGGTTATTTAAATGAATAATTATCAATAGTGCTCAATGACCATCAAGTCGATGACTAAATGAAATATTTGAGTTAATGTTTAAGTCCTCTGTTCCAAGAACTATAAATACTCTTAGGATATTATAAAATATAGGATTTAGGTATTTCAAATCCTTCATCATTTTGAACCTAAACCCTGAATCCCAATATTGACGGTAGGTTTGGAGATATTAGATAAAAACTGGACACCCTATAGGACACCTTTATCCTTGGTTAAATTTGGGCACAAAAAAACCAGAAAATATTAATTTTCTGGTTTTAAATAATTTACAGTCCCATTTGATATCAAATGAACCGTTTCGTCGGGGTGGCAGTTTTAACCAATCCTTTGAAACCCCTTATGTTTCCAGAGTTTTTTCTTGACCATCCAAAAAAGGACACCCTATAGGACACCCTTGTGTGATTTATGGACTTTCATGTGGAAACGCCGGACATAGTATACCACCCTCGCTGGGTTAAAGTGACCATAGCTGGCCGGACGAAAGTGACCCACCTTCGCCGGGTCAAAGTGGACCACCTTTAGATTAGATCTATCTGTAAAA
>Ga0189274_100249_pt1 | contig 17949 bp, 13 predicted proteins | sample N5B1minimetaG_FD_130323 | JGI IMG/M metagenome (GOLD analysis project Ga0189274, IMG submission 130323) | Marine microbial communities from the Costa Rica Dome - N5 B1 mini metaG | ecosystem: Environmental > Aquatic > Marine > Oceanic > Photic zone | place: Costa Rica: the Eastern Pacific...
ACAGGCCGCAGACTACAATGTAGAAGCTGCAGAAAAAGGCATTGTATTCATTGATGAAATAGATAAAATAGCTCGAAAATCAGATAATCCATCAATTACAAGAGATGTATCAGGCGAAGGAGTTCAGCAAGCCATGTTGAAGTTGTTGGAAGGAACCGAAGTAAACGTTCCACCTCAAGGAGGAAGAAAACATCCCGAACAGAAAATGATCAAGGTTAATACTAAGAATATCTTGTTTGTTGCCGGAGGTGCATTTGACGGTATTGAGCAAATCATTGCCAGACGTGTCAATCAAAACTTAATTGGATTTGCTGCCAAAGACGAAAAGTTAGACGCAGACAACTTGCTTCAATATGTAACCCCTTCTGATATTAAAGATTTTGGGTTAATACCTGAATTAATCGGACGAATGCCTGTCCTCACTTATCTTAATCCTCTTGATGCAAAGGCATTAAGAAGAATATTAACAGAACCAAAAAACTCACTAATCAAGCAATACACGCACTTGTTTAGTTTGGATGATGTTAATCTGAAATTTGAAGGTGATGCACTGGATTTTATCGTATCGAAAGCCCTCGAATACAAATTAGGTGCTAGAGGACTACGATCAATCTGTGAAGCCATATTGAATGACGCTATGTTTGACTTGCCTTCACAAAAAGATGTAAAAGAACTACTAATTACTTTGGAATATGCTCGGTCAAAATTTGAACACTCAAAAATGGCCAGTTTAAAAATTGCTTAAAATGGACAAAAACAAGATTGCTGTTGTCGATTACCATGATTACACTTCAGGTGATCCAGAAAAAAGAAAAAAATTCATCCAAGAATTCGGAGACTCCTTCTCAAATATGGGATTTGCGATTGTTCGAAATCATGGGGTAAGTGAAGAACTTAAAGCTCGACTTTTTGAAGTTTCAAAAGCCTTTTTTGCATTACCTGATGATGTAAAGAAGAAATACGAAGATGAAGCCAACCACGGACAAAGAGGTTACATTTCAAAAAACAAAGAGAGTGCTAAAGGTAAAGATGTACCTGACTTAAAAGAGTTTTATCACATTGGTCAAACAGTCACAGATGGTGACCCAATCAAGTCAGAATACCCAGATAATATCTGGCCAGATGCGATCAATGATTTTGAAAAAGTGGGTCAAGAGGTTTATCAAACATTTGAAAATACAGGTAGAAACCTATTAAGAGCAACCGCATTGTATTTGAATTTACCGGAGAATTATTTTGATGATAAGATTCATAACGGTAATTCAATCTTGAGATTGTTACATTATTATCCGGTACAAGACAAATCTCAAATTCCTGAAGGAGCTGTAAGAGCTGCGGCACATGGTGACATCAACCTGATTACACTATTAATGGGTGGATCTGCAGAAGGTCTTCAGGCGCAATCATTAGACGGTCAGTGGATTCCTGTTAGCCCTGCGGATGATGAAATCGTTGTAAATATTGGTGACATGTTAGCTCGATTAACTAACAATCGCTTCCGCTCAACGCAGCATCAAGTAATTACGCCAAATGAAGAATCTTGGACAAAACCAAGATACTCTACTCCGTTCTTCTTACATCCAAGGTCAGATATGGATTTAACTTGTCTAGATACTTGTGTAAGCGAATCAAATCCGAAAGAATATGAGGATATGACGGCAGGAGAATTCTTAACTGAACGATTGATAGAATTAGGGCTCAAGAAAGCCTAAAAAAATAAAAAGCCGAGTGAATTTCCCTCGGCTTTTTTATTGATAGTAGCTAGTATCTTATTCCACTACCTGAACTTGAACGTTCGTTGGACGATATTTATACCTAATTCTTCCACCTTCTGGAGTACCTTGCGAAATATCAGTGGCAGTTATACGATCCATATATACTGTTGAAGTACCTAGCGCCAAATTTGACATTTGATTCACTCCCATGATGATTTCTGTTGCACCCAAAGCATCTGTATAGAACAAAGCATCTTCACCCCATGTCCAAGAGCCCACAAAAACGCTTACTTTTTGATCTTGCGCTAGGGCAGTACCTGCCCAAGCTAGCGTCTGAGCCATGCTTTTATTAATCGTATCGAACCCTAATGGATAATCAATAGATTCACCTGCAGGAACAGCATTTACATAAGTATCCCCATCAGTATTCGTGTAAGAAAAAGATCCTGTAGTAATATTACCAGCATATTCTTTTTCGTGGGCATTATACCATGGGTTCCAAGGAATCGTATCTCCTTCAAACATTACATATGCTCCTGTTGAATCAGACAATTCTAATACGGTTCCTGTAGGGCCTCCGAATCGGAATTGTGCAATTGCGTGTGTTTTGTCCTCATTGGCATTGTAAAACAACTCATAATCTGCGTAGATTTTTTGTTGATTCACATCACTCGAGTCTTCTTTAGCACAAGAAGTCATAATTAATCCTAGGGCAAAAAGCGGTACTATTAATCTCTTCATTATTATCAATTATTGGTTAATCCTTTCTAACAATCATAACGCCAAAAATTGTTAATGGTTTGGTCCAAAACAAAAATGGCCCTGTTCTTATGAACAGAGCCATTTCAATTTATGTAATCAACTTATTTCTTGATTGTCACGCGTTCATTACGCTCTAATCCGTCAATAGTTTTGATGTTCAAAATGTATACTCCTGATGCAAAATCATTCAAGTCAAGTGTAATGATATTTTCACCAACATTGGTAGTTGTCATCAAAATTTGACCTACTGAATTATAAATTGCAATAGTCGTTTCAACATCTGCCTTGAAAGCAATGTTTACGATTCCATGGGATGGATTCGGATAGATATTTAACTGTGACAGTGCGTTATCTTCAAATCCAACATGAGATTCAACAACAACACTTACTTGAGTTGTACATCCGTTGGCATCAGTGATATCACATGTATACGTTCCGGCCACAGACAATCCAGATAAATCCTCATTTGATGAGAATCCACTATCCCAATCAAATGTGTATGGAGGTGTTCCACCTGTAACTGTCAAGTTCACTGCACCGTCATTACCGGTAGCAATTGGTGTTGAGGTAGCTGAACCTGAAAGCGTATTTGGCTCACCTACAGTTGCATTGAAGTTCTCTGCGCATCCGTTAGCATCAGTTACGACAACAGTATAGTTTCCGGCAGCTAATCCATTAACATCTTCTGTAGTTGCACCAGTACTCCAGTTGTAAGTATAAGGTGCCGTACCATTTGAAACAGTCATGTCAATTTCTCCGTCAGAATCTCCATTACAGCTAGCGTCAGTAACATTCATGTTGGCTGCCATTGCAGCAGGCTCACCAATAGTAAAGTTAAAGGTAGATGTGCAAGCTGAAGCGTCAGTAATATCTACAGAATAACTTCCTGCAGCACCAGAAATAGTAGTAGTTGTTTCACCATTTGGCGACCATAAATAAGTGTAAGGTGCTGTTCCTCCGGTCACTGTTCCTAAATCAATCGATCCGTCAGTTCCACCATTACAAGTTGCATCAACGATTACTTCGTTCACTGTTAAGTTACAAGGGTTCGCTTCAATGATTTCAACGCAATAATCTTCAACTTCTCCCCATGTAAATGTTCCACATTCACTTGGTAAAGTTGCTTGACCACCACCTTGATAAGCCATTTGAACTCTCAATCTTGTTGCTCCGTCTAAAGCTGTAGCCGGAATAGTGACTGTACCGTTTACAACATTCTGATCAGCAGCCCCTTGATCAAACAATAAATCTGATGCATCAAATGTTCCGTTTTGATCTACATCAATCCAAATTCGCGTGTATTCATCATACAAGGTGCCGCCCCAATCAGGTGTAACAGTGATGTTATAAGTTGCTCCTTTTTCTAAGGTGATATTACTAGTTGCAGTATAATCTCCGTATCCGTTGTCGTTACCTGAGTTATTGGTGTATGAATCAATAGTGAAAATATCGATCCACTCATCTGCTGCATCAGTTGCTGCATTGTCACAATAAGGACCTTCAATACAATAACCACATCCAGTAGTTGTAAATGTTTGTGTAGACGTAGCAGAACTTGAATCAGTACCACAAATTGAAACAAAGTAGTATTCATAATCGGTACAGCTTGATAAACCGGTTAAGTTCACCGGAGAAGTTGCTGGGTCAACAATTGCCCATGGCGTTGTTCCTACTTCTCTCCAATACATTTTTGTTCCATCCGCAGAGCCATAAGCTGTGAAGTTAACGTCTGCTGAGTTATCGGTAATGTTTGAAGTCGAGATGGAGTTTGGACCTAAACAGAGCGATCCAGAACAAGCAACATTCATCAATTCATTTAGCGTATTATGGGCGTTCAATCGTCCATTCGTGACAAAGTTTCCGGTCATTGCTGGTTTCACATCAACCCCATCTAGCAATGCTTGTAAAACGAGATCAGCACCTGCTTTAGGGTCTGATGTCACAATTCCCATAAAATCAGTACATGGAATCGAGTAAGCTAATCCGATAACTCCAGCAGTCAAAGGACAAGCAAATGAAGTACCAGTAGTAGTCGTAGTTGTATTTGTATTTGCAGTTGTTACAACGTTAATTCCTGGAGCAGCAAATTCAATAGTAGTTGCACCATATCCACCGGCAAAGTTGTCATTGTGATCTGAACGACCAACACCAACCATATAAGGTGAAGAACATCCCGTTGGCATGTCACCTGATACATCAACATTTAGATTTGAGTTTGTCGTTGCACCGACATTGATGATTCCGTAATGCCCTAAAGTGTCATAGAAATTACACCATAATGGGTAACTGTTTGGGTTTGCACCATCAATTCCCCAAGAAGAAGAAGTAGCGACAACAAAAGCACCTTGAGTTCCTCCAGATGTATTCCAAAGTTTTCTCATGTCCAATGGATAGGTGTATGCTTCAATTGCATTAGCTTGTGTAGAAATGCTGTAGTCTCCAACGACCATTAATTTTACATCCCAGTTTGCACCTGCAACTAAGATTCCGTTATCACCTTTTGCTCCAATCATACCTAGACAGTTAGTACCGTGACCTCCTGTTCCGTAGTTATCATTGTTTTGAACTGGGTTCCAACCATGGTAATCATCAATGTATCCATTTCCGTCATCATCAATACCGTTGTTTTCTATCTCACCAGCATTGAACCATCTATTCGGATCCAAGTCAATATGATCAAGGTTTCCTGACTCAATTAGACAGACAACAATATCGTCATTAGTAGCTGTTGTTCCACCTGTGGTAATATCCCAAGCTAAATCAGAATCGATATCTGCATCAGTTGTCCCGCCTGTTTGACCAGTGTTGTTATGATGCCATTGCGAAGAAAAGTTAGCGTCACCCGGCAAAGTTGAACGCATTTCAATACGATAGTTGTAATCAGCCACATTTACAATATGCTCTTGCTCGTACAACCAGTTTTGCATTTGCCAATGCTCGACATTTTCGTCATTAAAGTGCACCATATAAATTCTCATGTGTGGTGAGATAAACTCTCCTATTTCAAGTTCATAAGATGCGGGAGCTAACTTCATCAATTCGCGGATGCTTGCTCCTTCTTTGGTTTGCACCAAGAATTCTCCAGGTACATAAGGCTTATTATCGAAATGCGTTCGCTGAGCGAACAAAGTGGTAGTAGACACCAACAATAAGCACAGTGTTAAAACACGGTAGATTGTTTTCATTTTTTTGAGGATTTTAGTTTTCAGCCTTCAATATACCAATATTCAACTGAACAAGGGGGCCAAAAAAGTGACAAACGTTTGATTCCTAAGGACAAGCGCAAAAAAAATCCCGGCTGCAATGCAACCGGGATTCTAATTCTTTTTATTCTGCTTACTTTTTGATAAACTTACCGTGCTTGTTATCAAAATTCACATGGTAGATTCCTTTTTTGAGATTTGAACAGTTAACTAAAGAGTTCATCCCTTTTTTAACTATGTTCCCATAGGCATCAAAAACTTCATACTTAGTAATCACAGGATTACCATTTGCAACGAACTTGATGGATTCTCCATTGACGTCTTGCAACTCTGGTTCAGCAATTCCGTCAGCCGTAAATGAAACGGCTTTCGAAACTCGTTTTTCTCCGGTGTTATCCGTTTGTGTCACACGAACCTTGTTTTCTCCTGAATGAGGAGTAAGGTTGAACAAGTAGTCATTTGGATTGGCATTTCCAATGCCATTAGTCTCACCAACAACTACCCATTTGTTCCATTTGTACTGTTCAATTTGATAGGTTAATGCACCTGACTCATCAATAGTTGTCCAACTAAGTGTTCCATCAGGAAGGCAAGAGATATCTTCCAATACAAATGTACTTTTCGGTAGCAGTACTTCAGGATTTAACAATTTTGGCTTGCAGCCATCTTCATGCTCAAAAACAACAATAACCTTGTCGCCAATTTTCACATTGAACTCGGCCATATCCACTTGGAAAGCACTTGCTTGAACTGAATGAGAAGAGGGTTGACCATTTACGGTAACGCGATTCACACAGAATCCGAAACCATCTTCGCTTTCAGGGCTTTGAACGTATAAGTTTTTCCCTTGATAATGTCCTTCAATAGATAAATTGGCAAAAGATCCAAACGCAGCACAAAATAGTGTAGTAGCTGTGAGCAGAATTTTATTCAAGTAAATAGTTTTCATAAAATCGGTTCTTTCTTTCGACCACAAAAATACAGCAAAATACAGTGCAGCGCAAGCCTTTTGTGTATTTCTTGGGTTTTATAACAGGAAGATAACAAAAAGTTAAAATCTAAATCGATTCAAGTGGTAAGATAGTGATTTGAATTGAATTCAACAAAATTGTTTCCAATCTCAATTCGGTATTCAAAAAATGCTAAATTTAGAGTTCTTCAATGAAAGAAACTACATTCATAAAGCAAAACAAGAAGAAATGGGCCCGGTTTGAAAAGGTATCCAACCATAAGAACAGTGACCCAGATGAAGTAGCTCGCCTTTTTACAGAAATCACTGAAGATTTATCATACGCCAGAACCTTTTACCCAAGGAGATCAGTAAGAGTTTATTTGAATCAATTGGCGCAAGGAGTGTTCACCTCTCTTTATCGTCATGAACGTAAACCGCTGGGTAGTTTCTGGAAATTTTGGAAAGAAAAATTACCCCTTGAATTATACCGTTCTCGTTGGAACATTTTGGTTGCATTTTTATTCTTTGGTTTGGCAGTTGTGATTGGTGCGGCCTCACAGGAGTATGATCACGACTTTGTGAGGATGATTCTTGGAGATTGGTATGTCGACTCTACCGAGACAAGGATTGAAGATGGTGACCCTATGGGAATTTATGGCGAAAGTACTCAAACCTCTATGTTTTTTAGGATTACACTAAACAACATCATGGTGGCTTTTTTAGCTTTTGCATCTGGTATATTCATTACGCTCGGTACCTTTATCATATTATTGAATAATGGCATTATGCTGGGATCATTTCAGTGGTGGTTTAAGGCAAAAGGTCTATTACTGACATCATTTTTAGCGGTATGGATCCATGGCGCATTTGAAATTTCTGCCATTGTCATAGCGGGAGGAGCCGGTATCACACTTGGAAACGGAATCCTATTTCCAGGAACATTTACCCGGGCTCAGTCTCTGATATTCTCGGCTAAGAGAGGTCTACTAATTCTATTGAGTTTAATTCCGGTTTTTATCATGGCTGGATTTCTTGAAAGTTTTGTGACGCGCTATTACAAAGTGATGCCAGCTTGGTCAAAATGGACCATCATACTATTCTCATTTGGCGTTATCCTTTTCTACTATGTGATTTATCCAATCATGGTGGCCAGAAAGCATCCAGACAAACTTGAGATCAAAGAGGTGCCACGTTACATCCCTGAGCGCAAAATTGAGTGGCATAAAATCAGAAAAATTGGAGAAGTGTTCACGGATTCATTTTTCTTGCTAGTCAAGAAGTTCAGCCTGTACATGAAATCCATGAGCATCACGGTTTTTCCGCTTGCTCTTCTATTAGTTGCAGTCATTTTTATAGCAGAATGGTACTCATTTGACTACCGATTGGGCTTAGGAGAATTGTGGGAGCAGTTATTTGGTTTCGAATCATCATTTACTATTTATAAATACCTGGGTTGGAGCATTATTTTTGGCGTACTGATGACCAACATTGGGTATGTCTCTCAGCTGAAAAGTGATGAGTTTGAGTTTAATAAAGACTACTGGACATACTTGATGAAGAAAGGAGTTTGGATGGTCATCTTCAGTGGAATGGTCATGATGATTATGAACTTCATCTTTTGGTATTATGGCTATTTGACCAGAGGAATGTATTTCTATCAATCACCTGTTGGTTATTGGCTTTGGTGTTTACTTATTTTCTTTTTCTTGATTGTTTTTATTGCGCCAATTCCGGGATTAATCATGATTGGAAATTATAATTTCTTCACGGCCTTTGGTAAAACCTTCTCTTTACTTAAGTTTTACTTTTGGCGATCATTTGGAGCATTCTCTACTTTCTTCATATTCGCGCTGATCCTACTCGGAATTTTATGTAATCCTATTGGATTTGGTGATATGGATGTAGAATCCATATTGACTAATATTTTAGAGTTGTTTACGGTGACGGTTTTTGAAGACTACGCAGTTTTGACCAACCTCATGTTGTCAGGTCTTTACTTTTTCTATTTCTTTTTCATATTCATGATTTTGACCTTAATCTGGAAGTTTGGCTATACCACTGTCGAAGAAATGAATTCTGCAAAGGGACTTTACGAACGAATGGAGAAGTTCGGTAAACGAAATAAGACCTTCGAAACAAAAGAAGATTATGAATAAGTGGTTAACCGTCATATCATTATTCATAGCTTTTCTTGGTTTCACTCAAGAGGAAGACAATACCCTTTATGATCATCATCTAGATGAGAATAAATGGGAAAAACTCAGGGATGGGATTCGTTATGAAGGTCAAAAAAATGGACCTGGAAGACAATGGACTTACGAAAGCAATCAGGAATATAATGATGCTGTCAAACAGTATGAAAACGGTGATGGAAATGGCGGTAACGGCGGCGAAGGAGATGGCTGGGGTAACGGCCAAGGAGGCAATGGTGGCGAAAACGGCGAAGACAATGGACAATGGGGTCCGGGTGATGGAGCCAATAACAAACCACAAGAGCCAGTTGAGTATGATGATTATGATGATTATGATCCTGAACCAATGGACACCCCTGACGTGAGCACACCTTCAGCTGGTCTAGGTGCTTTTGGATATATTTTAATGGGAGTGTTTATTGTAGCGCTGGTTTTCTTGATTTATTACATGTATATCAATTCTCCCAAAGATGGTAAGAAAATTAGTGGAACTATTGAAGGTCTTGATGAAGTCAACCCGACAGAGATTCCGCTCACAGAGTTACAACGCATGCTTCAAGAAGCTCTAGCTAATAATGACTACCGAGGTGCAGTTCGTATCTACTTCATCTTTATTATTCGAGACCTGGCTCAGAAGAATTGGATTAAGTGGGAAAAAGAGAAAACTAATTTCCATTACCTGAGAGAAATGTCAGGCAAAAAAGAGTTTGACGATTTCAATCGTTCCGTTTCTTATTTTGAAATCATTTGGTATGGTAAGAGAGAAATAGATGCCAATAAATTCAATGAAGTCAAACCAAACTTCACACGATTACTAGACAAATTAGGAGTTAAATAAATTGAACAAGTGGACTAAAATAGGGATCCTTGGTGGGGTGGTGATACTTTTCATTGTGCTGTTGTACATGTGGGGAGGAAAATCTGATACTAATACTGATCAAACTGAGGTCATTGACAGCTGGTATGAGACATTTGACCCGGATGATAAAACTCCTTATGGAACTTACATGTTGAAGGAATTACTCGATACTGCAGGGATGTTCGGCAACTTCATTGATATAGATGAAAAGATTGAAGAGGGATTAAAAGACAATCCTGACATGAATGACATTTACTTCTTCATAGGAGCTACAAATTACATGGTTGATTCCAGCGCCCAGCATTTGCTAGATTTCATTGATGATGGAAACACCGCTTTTATTGCTGCGCGATCATTTCCGTACAAACTATGTCAAGAAATTTTAATGAATGCAGATGAAGTATTTGAGTATGATAACGACTTGGACAGTATGCAATACTTGAAATATACGCATCCAGAGTTGAGGTCAAAACGCTACACCTTCAAGTATATTTACAATAATGTTGGTGATCTTAAAAACTGGAACACCTTTGACACCAGCAATTTTGATGACTATGAAGTGGAGTTAACCGTGCTTGGAACGAATACAAAAGACAAGGTCAACTTCGTGAAACTCAAGTATGGAGACGGTCTGATTTATTTACACAGCATTCCTTACTGCTTCACCAACATTTGCATGATGAAGCGTGAAGGATTTCAGTATGCTGAACAAATGTTGGAGCACATTCCGCCGGGTCGTGTGCAATGGGACAGATATCACCTAGAACCGCATTATGACACCTCCTATTTTGATGATTACGGAGATGGAGAAGAGCGCCAAAGTATTATTGAATTCATTTTGAGCAACCCGCCTTTAGCCTGGGCAATGTTTGTTTTGTTGGCTGGTGCCGTTCTTTATGTGTTCTTTAAAGGAAAAAGAATGCAGGAAGTGATCCCTGCTACAGAATCAAAAGAAAACACTTCAATGCGTTATGTTAAGACCCTATCATCACTTTATATGCAACAGGGGTCACATAGCAAACTGATTAAGTTAAAAGAAAAGACATTCTTAAATTTCATTGCCGAACGTTATTACATTCTCACGAAAAAAGCAGATGCAGCATTCATTGAGAAAGTGGCAATAAAATCGCAGGTCAGCAAGGAGCATATCACGAGTATTTTCAATGACTTTATTGAACTTGAAGGTGCTTTTGATGTGGATGATGACCAGTTAATACAGCTGCATCAGAAAATAGAATATTTTTATAAAAACTGTAAATGATGGAAGATCAAAACAACACCAATCCTGAAGAGGAGAAAAAAGACAATCTTCAGGAGAACCAGGGATCTCAAGATAATACTGGAGGCGTTGATCGGGTAGAGCCGGTTAGCCCTGTTGAGCCAGTTCAAAGCAGTGGATCATATACCCAAGATGCCAGCAGTATGTTTGGCTCTGGATTGAACTTGGGATTCATTAATGAAAAGGTCACCCAAACACGCAATGAGATTGGGAAATTTGTAATTGGACAACAAGACATGGTTGACCTGTTAATGATTTCGATTTTCTCAAACGGACATGTTTTACTAGAAGGTGTACCAGGAGTAGCGAAAACTTTAACGGCCAAGGTGCTGAGCAAAACTTTATCTGTAGATTTTTCAAGGATTCAGTTTACGCCAGACTTGATGCCTTCGGATGTAATTGGTACTTCAATTTTCAATCTTCAAAATTCTGAGTTCACCTTTAAGAAAGGACCAGTATTCTCGAATATTGTCTTGATTGATGAGATTAACAGAGCTCCGGCTAAAACTCAAGCAGCCTTGTTTGAGGTAATGGAAGAGCGTCAAATCTCTTATGATGGTGAAGTCTATAAAATGGATTTCCCTTTCTTAGTATTGGCAACACAAAACCCGGTTGAGCAAGAGGGTACCTACAATTTACCTGAAGCACAATTAGATCGTTTCTTATTCAAGATTAAAATTGGTTATCCATCAGTGATGGATGAAGAGGAAATCTTAAATCGCTATAAGAACAATATTAAAGCGCCAGATTTGGCTTCTATTGGAGGTGTGTTCAGTTCGAAAGACTTGCAAGAGATACAAGATATTGTTGAGAAAGTGAAAGTTGAAAATCAATTACTACGCTATATCGCGCAGATTACTGATAAGACTAGAAATCATGCAAAATTGTATTTAGGAGGTTCACCGAGAGCGTCTCTCTCTATGCTTAAATCTGCAAAAGCTTTCGCGGCTATCAGAGGTAGAGATTTTGTTATTCCGGATGATGTTCAGTTTGTGGCTCCACATGTATTAAACCATAGATTAATCATGACGCCTGAAGCTGAGATGGAAGGTATTACTACTGAAGACATCATTCAGGAAATTATTGGTGAAGTAGAGGTTCCTAGATAATCGGATGAAGCGAATTGTTGACATATTTTACAGGAATCTATTCTTGCCCTATGAGTTCTTCATTGGTCTTCTGATCATTGCAGCGCTCTTTGTGTTTGGATTTATTATTCCAGCTTTCTTTTTAGTTGCACAAGCCGCCTTGGTGTTGTTTTTGGCTTTGGTGCTACTAGAATTTGTCATTCTACAATTTGCAAAAGACCCGATTGAAGGAAATAGACATATCATTGTTCCAATGAGTGTTGGTGATGATAATAAAGTGACCATTACCATTAAAAATAACTTCAGGTTCACTGTCCGAACGGTAGTCTATGACAATCCTCCAAAACAACTTCAACTTAGAAATAAGTCCTTTAAATCGACCTTGTCTTCAGGAGAAACTCAAGAGTTTCAATATATGATTTTTCCAACGGACAGGGGAGAGTACAAATTCAAAGACATCTATGTCTATTGTTCGGCTTTAACGCACCTAGTGCAACGCAAAGCACGCGTACCAGCCACTGAAGTTCTACCGGCCTATCCTTCAATTATTCAAATGAAGCAGTATGAATTGAAGGTATTTGCTCAAACTGCAGCAACCGGCATCAAAAAAATCAGAAGATTAGGACACAACAATGAATTTGAACAGATAAAAACCTATGTTCAGGGTGATGATATTCGAACGATTAACTGGAAAGCAACTTCGCGAATGAACCAGTTGATGGTCAATCAATATCAAGATCAGAAAGAACAACAAGTTTACACAATCATTGATAAGAGTAGATCTATGCGAATGCCATTCAACGAAATGACATTACTGGATTATGCGATCAATTCAACCCTTGCCTTTTCAAATGTTTGTATTCGAAAAGGAGATAAAGCAGGCTTAATCACCTTCTCTGATAAGCTCGGAGCAAAACTTGCAGCAGATCGATCAAGACATCAGCTGTCAAAGATTATGGAGCTGCTTTATGCTCAGAAAACACGATTCTTAGAAGCGAACTTCGAACTGTTGTATCATGGAATTCGTAACCACATCAAGGGTAGGTCGTTAATAATGATGTACACGAACATTGAATCGGATTATGCGCTCAAGCGAATTCTACCTATGCTAAAACGGATCAACCAGAAACATGTACTGGTAGTTATCTTTTTTGAAAACACGGAGGTAGAAAAAGCAGCTGAAATGGAACCAAAGCATGTCAGAGACATCTATTTGAAAACATTCGCCGAGAAGTATACCATGGACAAAAAACGTGTGGCATTAGAATTACGTAAAAACGGAATTCAGACGGTATTAACAACTCCTGAGAACTTAACAGTTGACTCTATCAATAAATATTTAGAACTTAAGGCTCGTGGAGTAATCTAAATATAGTGATATGAAAAGAGGGTTTGGCATCATTTTAATTATACTCGGAATAGGTGGTGCTGCTACCATGTATAAAATTGGATCAGACAGCAGCCATTTAAGTGAATTACTTGATTTTTATTGGACTCCTTTACCATTGGCGGTAATTGGATTATTCATGATAGCAAAAAAGAAAGAGTGAGGCGAATCCCCCACTCTACTTTTAAATCTCGACACCAAGTATACAAACATCATCTATTTGTTCGTGTTTGCCTTTCCAATTGTTAAAAGTCAAGGAAAGTTCTTTCTTTTGCTGGCTCATAGGCTTATCTTGGATGCTTAGCAATAAGTTTCTAAAACGTTTTCTATTAAGCTTCTTAATGTTATCTCCTCCAAATTGATCGGTATACCCATCTGAAAAAAGATAGAATCGATCGCCTTGTTTCAAATCAAATTGAACCGTGTGAAATTCTTTTTCACCCAATCCGGTATACCCGACAGCTGAAGCACCTTTTTTGAACTCAATCAACTCCTCATCACGGCATAATAACAATGGACGACCAGCTCCACAAAATGACCCTTCTTTCTTTTCTAGATTGAATTTACAAAAGGAAATATCCATTCCATCATACGTCTCTCCTTTGGTATTATTATCATTAAATAGCGCTATTAATTCTTCATCCAGCAATTGTATAATTTCGGCTGGATCAGCAACTCCTTCACGTTGTATGATTTGCTTGAGTAAAGTATTGCCCGCAATGTTTAGCAATGCACCTGGAACCCCATGTCCAGTACAGTCAGCAACAGCAAAGTAAATATCTGCTCCAAATTGATTCATCCAGTAAAAATCACCGCTTAAGAGGTCTTTCGGATTAAAAATGACAAAAGCATCACGAAAAGTATTGAAGAATAACCTTTCATTTGGTAAAATAGATTGTTGCAGTGATTGAGCATAGCGAATACTCTGCTCCCACTCTCTTGCTCTTGTCTCCAATTGCTGGAGCTCTTCAAATTTTTTTACATGTACTGTTTTTGCTGCTATCTGTTCCATAGCGCTCAATTTTTAAATGAATAGATTCTTGATTTGATTAAGGAGGATCTCTCCTAGAAGCGCTTATTGATTAATGCCAATAAAATAAATGGTATTAATGGTCCATAAAAGAGTTAAGACCACCCTTTTAGAATTAATTGTATTTGGACACATACTGCGCATGACGCAAATGTAGAATATTTTCTCATTGAACAACGCTAAAATCTATTTGTGATTTTCGCAAAAGATGAAATCCCCCTGCGCAATTCAATTGTTAAATGGGCCGCATGTCCCTGATATTTGGGATATCAAAACAGATATCATGAAAACAAAACAGTTCATCATCTTTACGCTAGTAGCTCTTGTCTTGACCTCTTGTGGTATGGGTTCATTTTCTACTCAGAAATACACTGATTTCAAAAAAAAGAAAATGTACGCCGAGCAGCATATTGGTCATGCTAACCACACTGAATTCAATGAAATTGAAACAAGCAAATCTGAAAATGAAGTAGATATTCATCAAGAAGATGATCCGAAAACTATTCGCATTAAGGCTGCTATTCAACAAAAAGAGAGCATCATTTTAGTGAAAGACACGAATTATTTTAAACTGCAAGATGGAACCTATGATCAATTTTACAAGCAGCTTCATGGTAAACTGGTTCCCATCCACAGAGACAGTATCGCATCAAATGCCTTGGTGCTTCACACCAAAAAAGAGCTCAAGTCAGGCTCGTTTTTTCAAGATGTTGAGGAACTTCATTATTCGACTTCAACGGTAGAAAAACCGGATACAGCACAAAACGAAACCACCAACACAATTAACAATAACAAGGCTGAGCGTCCAACTTTTAAAGAGAGAAGAAGCTGGCCTGAAGTCACAAAAGAAGAAGAGAAAGCATCTTACAATGCGAAGCGTACTAAACAGTTTTTTGGCGCTTCAGTAGCCCTTTTCCTTGGAGCCTTCTTAGCCTTAATAATTGCCCTTTTTTCCTGGTCACTACCCTTTGTTATCGCTGCGATATTCTTATTTGCACTTTCTCAAGTGTTTAGTGTAGCTTCATTCGTATTTGCTCAAAAATATCGAATTGAAACCCGTAACAAAAAGAAAAGACGCCGCCTAGGAATGCGATTTATAACCGGCTTATTGTTTATTGGGATGTATTATTTACTGATGCTATTCGTGAGTATGGGAGCCTCCATTTTTTAATCGACAATCTCAATCAATTGATCAATCATTTCAAGCAAATACTTCCCTCCATTTTCTTCAGTATCTGGAACAGGTGCACGCATGTTCATGTGCATTCCGTCAGAAGTTTTGCTCACAGATGCCGTGAGCGTTGAGAGTTCAGTGTAGAGTAATTCAAACATTCTTCTGTCTTTCTTTCTCACGTCATCAATTTTGAGGATGGCGCTAAAGAGCTCCTTAAAGTTTAAGTAGCCCGAGAAATTATTCTTCAAGGCATTCTTTTTACGATCACCACTTATGGCCTGATTAACTTTACCAGTCTCAAATTGCACAATGAAGTTTTGATTTGAGGTGATACACATCCAATCATCCGTTAAACCAAAATAAAGAGGCACTGGAAATTCTCTCGTTTTTTCGGTGAATAAATAGCCACCTTTCACCTTTTGAATCACATTATGCTTCAAACCAAGATCAACAAATCGCTGGGCAATGTCAGATCGCTCAGTACCAGAAATTAGTGTCATATCCGGAATAACTTCCATTTTGGTTTTTAAGGTTTTGGTGTAATTGTAATTCTCGTCATAATCATAAGAGTAATACTCCACCTCTTTCTCGCCTAAGCCATGAAAAATGTAGCCCATGTTACCAGTAAATAATTCAGAAAGAGCCTCTTCATCAACAGCAACAGAGAATAAGTCAGCCATCAATTGATATTCTTCTAGCAAATTCGTATCACGCATTGCCGCCAACTCAGCCAAAATGGTTGGATACTCTTGTACCACTGCTTCTGTATTCAAACTGACCGTAGCAAATCCCATATCTTGTTCGCTAATTAAGGACAACATCTTCTTGTTCAACTTAGCATCCATTACGTTATTGTAAGATGATTTTAACCGCCCGAAATATTCCATATCAGCTTCAATAGCCAATTCATCATCTCTCATATAACCATTCACCATAAGCTCACCGCTAAACATGTTTGACAATCCGAAAATACCTGACATGTAAAATGGTCTATAATAAGGGTATCCATACCCGTACATTAGTGGACTCATCCAAGAAACATAGTTCGGATACCAAAATGACGCATTGGCTTGATTATCAAATTGTATGTTAACCGATTCGCCATTATTCTTCAAGTCGTCTGAAAAAAATACTTTCGCTCTATTTGAGAGTTGCTCTGCAACAAAAGCTTCCTTTTTTGCTCTCTTTTCAGCTCGCTCTTGTTCTTTCTTTTTTCTTTTCTCTTCGTCTTCTTTGCGTTTTCTTTCACGTTCACGCTCTTGTTGCTCCAAATATTCTTGATACTCTTCTTCTGTCATTTCTGCAACATTGGGTTCTTCTACAACTGCTTCAGCATACTCCACTGTTTCAGTGTACTCATATTCGTTGTAATAACCCCATCCCCACTCATCAAACTCACGACCAGTATAATAAGAGTTCACTAACCAGGCATAATCATCATTCCAATACAAAGCCGAGTTGTAGTCGTAAGCTATTTTATTCAATTCGCCCTCTTTAATTTGCGTAATCTCATAGCGAGTAGACTTTACATATGACTCAAATAATGTCAAATCAGCAATGTGATAGGTCACATAGGTCATGTGAATATCTTCTCCAATTTCAGAAACCACATAAATTCGCTCATTTAAATCAACGCCGAACTCCTCCATTTTTTGAACATCTTCATGTCCTCTAAAAAACTCTTTAATCGCCTCTTTAAATAGTCGACTCTTAGCCAATTCACCAGCTGAAACTTGCTCAAGACACTTGGGTGTATTAATGGTAAAAATGTATTCTGCCTTATTGCTGATTTTGGTAATTAAATCTTGTGAAAAAGAGAGATTTGCCATTAAGATGGCTACGAATAAGATGCTTTTTTTCATTTTAGCTTAATTTCTTGGTCAATCAACTTTCCGTTCCAGATCATGGCTGACATGCTTAACCGGTGGAAGGTATTTCTTTTGTTGACCGACACGTTTATACCTGTTGGTTTCTTCTCGCTAATTTCATTAAAAAATCGATACAAGCAGGTATAAGTTGCGCCATTAAATATTAATCGCTGGGAGGAAGTCATTTTTTGATTGAGCTTTTCTATCAGATCATCTCCGGTTCTGGTGAAGGTTTTTTGTGCTGGATTGAAAGCAAAATAAGTACCTGGATTAAAATCATCATCATGCATGCTCCTCAACGAATCTGTAAACTGATTCAGCAATTCAATTTTAGTAAAGTCGCATTCGTAAACGAAAATAAATGCTGATTGATCAAAGGAGTGGCTGACAGCTGAAATGCCCTTTATTGAATGTGACTTGTTCACGTGACGTTCAAACTC
>Ga0189274_100250_pt1 | contig 17575 bp, 9 predicted proteins | sample N5B1minimetaG_FD_130323 | JGI IMG/M metagenome (GOLD analysis project Ga0189274, IMG submission 130323) | Marine microbial communities from the Costa Rica Dome - N5 B1 mini metaG | ecosystem: Environmental > Aquatic > Marine > Oceanic > Photic zone | place: Costa Rica: the Eastern Pacific...
AAATGAAAAACTCAATTTTTCAGTTGGTACAATCATGTTGAGCTCAGGTTATTTGATGAATGCTAGAGGATGGGGAGGCCTTCATTGGGCTTCTGCAACAATTGGTAAACCCGGTAAAAACGTTACTGTGTCAAGTGGGTTTGGTTACATTGATTTAGGATTCACCAACAGAAGCTATTATGAAACTGGTCTAGATAAGTTAACTCCGGCAAGTGTTTCTTCTATAGGAGCGATTTTGCCAATTGGCGAAAAAGCAAGTTTTATCTTTGATTCCATGATATCAATTTCTGAGCGCAGAAACTACACAACAACAGGAGGTGGGTTTACAGATTTGGATGGAAATTATATTCCAGGTATTCCAAGCTATGTTTCGGGTACAGAAGTTGCTGCTTTTTTGATGCCTGGTATGCGCTTTCAAAAAAATGAACGCCGAGCGTTTCAAGTTGCTCTGGCAGGAGTCATTCAATATAGTTCTATCGGGTTTTGGAGCTGGAACAATCAAAATCAAGCCGCGACCAGAACTTTTCCGGTTCCAATGTGCTCATGGTTTTTTAAATTTTAAAGAATGAAGAAATTATTTGTTTTCCTTTTCGCAAGCGCCCTGTTGTTTACACAATCTCAATGTGCTAAAGAGCAAAACGCTTTTGACGTATCGTATCAGCAAAGCGTAGTCAGTGTCGATAAAAATTCTGCAACACTAAGTTTAACCATCAATGCATCCGTTGATTTGAGCTCTCAAGGTATTATATACGCTATTGATACAGCCAATTTATGGGTAGATTCTTATTTATATGGTTACTATGGTTATACAGGAAACGAAGGTGGTAAATTGGTAGATCTAGATCAAGAAGGTACTCAGACTTACGAACTGAGTAACCTTATCTCAGCAACAACCTATTATTATCGTCCCTTTACTACCTACAATGGAATTGTTCAGTACGGACCCACTTCATCTTTTCAAACTGATTGCGGTGGATTAGGATGTGGACCAGCAGGAGGAACGATTATTTATGAAGATGGTAACGGTGGAGGAATTGAAATGGCTAGTATAGATGTAGCTACTTATGTTTCGGCTGGATGCACCAATTACACCTACTCTAATATCTCTGATACCATTGGTTCTGGTTTAGCCAATACAAATGCCATCATTAATCAATGTTCTAGCTCTTCTTATGCCGCAAATCTTTGTGCCAATTATACACAGAACGGTTATTCTGATTGGTACTTACCGTCAATAGACGAACTACAGCTTATGCACACTGTTTTTCAATCAGGTGATGGTAATCTCTTATCAGATAAGTATTGGTCTTCAAGTGTAAGCACATCAAGTCCGCAAAACTATTCGAAGGCCTTTGATTTCGCTAGCGGAACTGTTCTAGAATTTTATAGAAGCAGTAATTATCACGTTAGAGCAGTAAGAACTTTTTGACAATATTGGTCAAAATAATGTTCTAAAATGCCGTTTTGTCACAATTATGAATTCGGCTTGGTTATTGACCAATAGATTTCATGTTTGATTTAAAAATAACCCGCATTGCGCTTGGGATTGCTTTTACCATTGTCTTCTTAATGTGGGTCGTTTATTTTGTAGACGTTCAATTTGAACTTCAACTGTATAAATACGGCTTATACCCTAAAAAGACCGAGGGATTAATTGGGATAATAACAAGCCCATTTATTCATAGCACCAGAGATTTATCGCACATTTTTAATAACTCTATTCCAACATTCATTCTGAGTTGGATGTTGTTTTATCACTACAGAACGATAGCCGGGAAGGTATTTATCTTCATCTATCTCGTGAGCGGTATCAGCATGTGGTTCTTTGCGAGAGAATCTTACCACATTGGCATGAGCGGTGTCATCTATGGATTAACTTCTTTTTTAGTTTTGAGTGGTTTTTTTAGAAAAAACATGCGCGCAGCAGCTGTCTCTTTGTTCGTAATATTCCTATATGGAAGCATGGTTTGGGGAATTTTTCCTACTGAAGTTGGGGTATCTTGGGAAGCTCATTTAACGGGCTTGTTTTCAGGATTATTCATTGCCGTCTTTTACAAAAATTCTGGTCCGCAACCTGCCAAAATGAAATATGAAATTGAAGAAGAGTTGGGTATTGAACCAGAGGAGGAATACTGGAAAGAAGATTATGTCCCAAAGCAACAAGCAACTTCAAAATCAATTATCATCAACTACACCATTGTCCCTAAAAGGCCAAAAGTTGTTCACGAAAGAATTATCGAAATTGATGAAGAAGAATAATCAAAACTGATTAAAGTCTTGTCTTTCCACATTACGCTCCATTTCATCTTCAGACTCATCATTGATACCATCTCCATCTTCATCTTTTCTTCTCTTAGGTAATTGAGATAATAGCACTTCTGATACTTTCTCGCCTCGATATCTAATTAAAGCAACGGTCATCACAGCACTTGAGAAAAGAATCACTAACAATAGCACTCCTGGATCAAAATTAGGAATCTCAAAATGTGGGTGCGCCTTAATAGCGAAAAACAATAAAATCGTAATCAAGCCCCTTGGGGCAATGTAAAGCTGCGGAACAATGTCGTTTTTGACCACCAACTTTAAGATTAAAAACCTTACCAAATAAAGAACCCCCAAAATAGCTGCACTCAAAATTGCCACATCCAAGCTGAATATTGAACTCAAGGTGATGAACATCCCAAATAAGACAAAGAAGAACGTTCGAATTACAAAAGCTGATTCGAGCGTCAAAATATGGAAGTCATGCATGATAGGTTTAGTCTTTTCAGCATTTAAATATTTGGCCAACCTGCCTTTAAAAAAGATTTGAGAATTGTTTAGGACCAATCCAAAAGCCAGAATTATCAGTAGCGAAGACAAATGCACCTTTTTACCCAATGCGAAAACAAACATCAGCAAAGAAATCACCAAAAACAGTTTTACTTGAGAAGTCAGGCGCTGGAAGATAAACACCATTAAGTAAGCCAAGATCACTGAGGCAACAATTGTAACTAAAATATTAATTCCAATATCTGTAACAATATCAACGGCTCCGGTACTATGCTCCGATTCTATCAGAAAGTAAAAAACCATAATCCCTAGAATGTCAGAAAAAGTGCTCTCATACACCATGAACTCTTTTTTGATTCCAGTTAAACCACCTACAGAAGGTATAATAATGGCAGAGGACATAATAGAAAGCGGTACCGCATAAACAAGACAGCTTACGAAACTTTCAACACCTGGAACCATATAGTAAATAAGCGCTGCTATACCGCCTGCCGAAATAATGAGCGCAATGAGCGCAACTAAAAAGGAATTGAGTAACAATCCCATCTTTTCTTTTTGAAGTTTGAGGTCTAAAGCTGCTTCCAGCACAATCATGACCAAACCAATGTTTCCAACAATTTCAAGTGTAGATAATTTTGCGAACCTCTCAATGTCAAATTTGTCAGAGTCTCCCGCAAACTCCTTGATCACAACGCCTAATGCGATCAACATAAGTACACTTGGAATGTTTGTCTTCTTAGCTAAAATGTTGAAGAAAAAGCTAATGATAATGATTCCGGAAATTGCTATGATAAGTTCGTAAGTATCCACTATTTATTCATTTTTGGAAAAGAAACAAAGAAGGTTGTTCCCTGGTTCACTTCTGATTCAAACCAGATGTTTCCTTTCATATTCTCTATGATTTGTTTTGACATGGCTAAACCAAGTCCAGTTCCTTTCGATTTGGTCGTAAAATAAGGTACAAATATACGATCCTTTGACTCATCATCTATTCCTTTACCTTTATCCGTAACACTTACTTGGTAATAGTCTGCACTTTCAACAATTTCAATGGTCACCTCAGCAGATTCTTCTGGCGGAGTTGCTTGGATTGCATTTTTAATCAAGTTATTGAAGACCCTTAACAACAGGTCTTTGTCAGCCCAGATAATGCCATCATTTTTCAACGTGTTTATTAGTTCTATGCTATGCTCGTCATACTCTGAAAACACCGCCACTGCACTTTCCACAATGTCTACCAAGTTTAACTCGCTTTCGTTCGCTTTTGGCATTTTCGCAAAGTTTGAGAACTCATTTGCGATTTTTGTGAGCGCATCAATTTGCTCAATTAAAGATTTAGAGACGCGATCCAACTTTTCAGATGACTCGTCATCCGCTACTTTTACTGAGCGTTTCAAATGCTGAATAGAAAGCTTCATTGGGGTGAGTGGATTTTTAATTTCATGCGCCACTTGTTTCGCCATTTCACGCCATGCGCTCTCACGCTCGCTTTTCGCTAGTGCCTCAGCATTTTTCTGAAGTTCCCCTACTTTGATATTGTACTCTCTTACCAATTCTCCAATTTCATCAGAACCCTCATAGGCAATCGGTTTATTGGTTGAGCCTATTTGGACACTTTTTAGGCTTTCTTGAATATACTTCAATGGTCTTGTCAATCTATTGGATACTGTAATAGCCAAAATCGTAGAAATTGCAAGCATTAATACCATAATGTCAATAATGGCAAGTAAAAAGGCTGATATCTGATCTTCAATTTCGTCTTGACGTGAAAAATACTGCACGTTTACATAAGCTAAAAACTCACCTTTTTCATTGACAAAAGGCGTGTATGCAGAGAGGTAATTCAGGGATCCGATATGTTCAGAGTGAATAAATTCACTTTTCTTTTTTAGGTGGATTTGATTGTAAGCTTCAACATTAATTTTTTGACTAATCAGACCCTTAGAATAGATTTTTGGCTGCGAAGAGGCTAATAAATCTCCATTGGTCGTGTAAAGATTAATATCTGTTGCGAAAACCTTCGAGAATTTTTTCAATAGGTATTCTAGATAATCTGCCAAATCAGCTGTTAGCTCCTCTTCTTTTTTGAGTTTAGATTCTAATTCTGTTTGGACTGAGCCGAGTTTTTCAATCACGAAACCTGTATTGTTTTCAGTATACCTGTCTTTTACAAAGGTTCCGGCGCCCACAGCAAAAGCAACCAATGTTGCCAGAATAAGTCCGATCAAAACAAACTGTATTTTAACATTCAATTTGATACGGTCAAATGAAACCCCAGTCTGCAACTGTTTGAACGCCATTGGAATCAAAAAGAGTACGCCAAAAATGATAAGCAGGTACGAGAATGAAGTGAAAAGCGAAAGGTTTGATTTTAGTTTCTTAGAAACTATGGTTTTAAATCCTTCTTCTTCGGTGTATACATAGTGGTTGTAGCCCGATTCATTGATGAAATTGTTGCTAGTGCCCCATTCATCTCCTATGGTTGGATAAGCGTAATCACCTTTTTTACTCACGAGCTTTTCATCCACATATTTAGCAATCGAATAGTGTTTCAATCGATTCAATGTAGATGTTCCTTTCTCTAGCAATAAAGAAGGGAGACCAATGTCTTCAGGAAATTTTTTAGACCTTAATTCTGTTATAAGATAACCTACTGTCGTATCGGCTCTGGAAACTTCAAGCCTTGAAATATAAGTTAACTTATCAGTATAATCCTTTATGAAATAAAGGGTAGTGTCTATGTCAGATTGCTGACCACTTTTAGTAATGATATCATTAAATCTTGAGAAGTCTTTTAGTTGAAAACTGCCGAAATCCATTACCATTTCTTCATCTTCCCCAAACAAATAAAAAGTTAAATCGAAATTATCTTTCAACTTAATAAAGTACTCTGTCTCTAGGCGTTCAGTGAATTCTGATTGGTCGAAATTCAAGTTGAAATAATCAAACAGGACACTGTCCCTCAACAGGTCATTTTTACAATCACTATAATCGTATTCTGAAAATGGGTCTTTATCTTTTGCTATGAGTTCGGCCTGTGCAATTCTAAGTTCTCGCTCGTTGTTATCGGCATAACCTTGCAGAATATAAGCAGCATAAAAAGCCACAAAAGCGACAACAGAAATAACGTGAACAAACTTATATTCAATTTCTTTGAACAAAAACCAAAGCAATGAGCCACTGAGTATTACCGGCCAAAGTGAGGTAAGAAAAGAATGCTCGTAAAAAAACAAGTCTATTATCACGTAAATAGCAGAAGTTAGCACCCATACAAAAGCCAATCGATTCCATTCAAATTCATTCTTTTTCAGTTGGATGATGATATATTGCAGCAACTTGAAATAGGCATAAAAAGACGCCCCAATTACCGCGATTCCTAAAAACGAATAAATACTCAAATCAAACAATCGTTCTAAATCAAACGAAATCTTAGAATCATATACCAGTGAATAAATGATTTCATTAATCTGAAATGCAGCATAAAAACTTGCTAGAAAAAGAGGAATTAGAAAAAGTGCTAATTTGAGCTTAATATTGCCCTGTTTGAACCAGTTTCTTGTTCTTTTTAGTAAAAAATGCACTAAAAAATAGAAAATAGTAACATTTATGATTAAGTCTCCAAGTGATGGCGTGATGGTAGAAGAAGCAAACAATTCAGGATTAAACAGTTGAAATTCGCTCATGAATAATTTGAATTCAGACTTTAACCAAACCCACCTAAAGACAACAATGAACACCGGCAAAACGATCAGCAACAAAGGCTGTTTTATGAGCAACTTTTGAATGGCATGAATCAGCAATTGTAAAAGGATGAAGAACCCGATCAAGTAGCAGAAAAATATAATGATTTCCAACAACTCATTCGGCTTTTCATTCGCATCTGGTACAATACTAAAAACGGTTTCACCCTGAGCATTTTTCACCGGTATACCTGTAGTATCACCCCTCAACTGTCCAGAAAAACCATCATCAAACAAGGGCGAAAACTCATTGGTTAAGTCTTCATTTTGAAGTCGAAATTCGTTCTTAATTTTAAATGCAGCAGAAAAGATGGAATCGTTAGCAATCCGCTCTTCAATATGATACCAACCGTTCTCAAGAAAGTAAACGCCTGATCTTAATTCAGCACTATCCCTATTTATCGGAAAGACATAGCTGTTGTTTGTCCATAACACCAAGCTATCCTGACTGTAAACAAAGAATTCATTTCCTGATTTATTGCTGAATTCTATTCCCTTGTTGAACTTTTGTTCTAGATTTTTAGACCGCTTTATCTCGAGGGTATACTGATCTAATTCACTCTGAGCAAGGCCAACTTGTTTTTGATAGACAGATTCAAAGTCAGCTACTACCTTCGGTGTAACAAAAGACTTCCATTCATAGGTGTACAGCAAAAAACCAGATAACCAGAAGAAGAAGCCCAAAGTGGCTCTCAAAAAGAATTGTTTTCTACTTGATTTACTCATCTATCTTTTGTCGACATCCAAAAACTAACCTATGTTGTCTTTGATAACAGAGGTCAAGATATGAATATTTTCATCAAAAGATTCGTTGTTTGTGATAATCAAATCAGACTCAGATTTGTAGGGGCGCACGTAATTTTCATAAGATGGAAGCACGTGATTGTTCCATTGATACATCACATCATCCTCAGAATAATTACGCTCTTGAACATCTCTAACCAGTCTTCGTTCCAATTGCAAGTCTTGGTTTACCGAAAGATATACGGAGTAGTCTAAACACGTTTTAATAAAGTCGTAATGCATTACGAACAACCCCTCAACAATCAGTAATTGTCTTGGTTCTATTAATTCAACTGCCGCTTCATTTGCTGGATTGTTGAATTGATAAACAGCCTGCTCAATTGGTTCTCCTTTTCTCAATTTATCAAAATCGAGTTTCATTTTTTCAGTATCCAAAGCAGTAGGCAAATCAAAATTGATGACGCCGTTTTCATCTTTAGCTTGTTCTGATTTTGGACGATAGTAATTATCTAATGAGAATGTTGTGACTCTCCCCTCAAACGAATTGTTCAGGTGATCGATAAGCGTAGTTTTTCCAACACCGCTTCCGCCAGTTATGCCGACAATAAACTTGACTTTTTTCATTGGGTAAGGTAGTTGCCTGCAAAAATAACAATTAATCTCAGCTTTCCCTTTTCCTTTAACCGAGAAACAACTTTTAACCTCCCAACTGTTCAAAACAAAAAATTATCGCAGACTATCTGAGGAGGATAGTTGTTTAAATTCGTTTTATGAATTTAGGTGCTATAGACTGGGGAATCATTATCGCGTTTTTCGCCTTGACTCTTTTGATTGGAATTGTCGTGTCGAAACGAGCAGGTTCAAACACTTCAGAATTTTTTCTTTCAGGCAGAAACATGCCCTGGTGGTTACTCGGTGTATCCATGGTGGCAACAACTTTTGGAGCAGACACACCGAATTTGGTCAGTGGAATTGTTAGAAAAAACGGAATCGCAGGAAACTGGGAATGGTGGGCATTTTGTATTACTGGAATGGTGACCGTTTTTATTTATGCCCGACTTTGGAGACGACTAGGAATTAGCACCGATCTTGAGTTTTATGAATTGAGATATTCAGGAAGAGCCGCGAGTTTTTTGCGCGGATTTAGAGCATTATACCTTGGCGTATTTTTCAATATTGTAGTGATGGCTACGGTTTGTTTAGCCGGAATCAAAATAGGTAACGTAATGCTTGGTTTGGCCTGGTATGAGACACTGGGAATCACTGGTGCCATAACTGTAGTTTACTCCATGTTTGGCGGACTGAGAGGAGTCATCTTTACCGACTTTTTTCAATTTATTGTCGCTATGATAGGCTCAGTTTGGGCGGCTTACTTTATTATCAATATGCCCGAAATTGGAGGATTGGATAACCTCATACATCATGAAGCTGTGCAAGACAAACTCAATTTTGTCCCTGATTCAGTTGAAAATTATGAGTTATGGTTGGCCGTTTTCATTATTCCTTTAGCAGTTCAGTGGTGGAGTGTTTGGTATCCTGGTTCAGAGCCTGGAGGGGGCGGATACATTGCCCAAAGAATGCTTTCTGCCAAAGACGAGAAAAATGCTACCCTAGCCACTTTATTGTTCAATTTTGCACACTATGCATTGCGTCCGTGGCCATGGATTCTGATTGGTTTGGCTTCATTGATTGTTTTCCCTGACCTGAAAGTATTGGGTGAGCAATATCCTAATCTGCCTGAAAGTATGATTGAGCATGACTTGGCGTATCCTGCTATGCTAACCTACTTGCCTGCGGGATTGCTCGGACTGGTACTAGCATCCTTAATCTCGGCATTCATGTCTACCATTTCTACCCATTTGAATTGGGGTTCATCTTACGTAGTTAACGATTTTTACAAGCGATTCATTAACCCAGATGCTTCTGAGAAAAAGTTGGTTTTTATTGGTCGTCTCTCGACCGTAATTATGATGGTTTTTGCCGCAGCACTTTCTTTAATTTTAGAAGAGGCTAAAGTTGCATTTGACTTGATTTTGACAATCGGTGCCGGAACAGGATTACTCTTCATCTTACGTTGGTTTTGGAAGGATATTAATCCTTACAGCGAAATAGCTGCCATGATAGTCAGCTTTTTAGTGGCTGTGTTTTTCTTCATCAATACTAAAATGGGATGGTTTGATTTTCCGGGCTATGTCAGTTTAATTTCTGGAGTAATCATTACCACAATAGCATGGGTAATCGTGACCCTTTTGACACGAAACGATAAATTCCTGAATCCAGAATTTGAGAAACGTGCATTTGTTGATGAAGGTAAGTTTAAGGGGATGGGACTAAAAATTGTCTCAGTCTTCTTTGGATGCGTAGCGGTTTACTCTGCTCTTTTTGCTGTTGGTCACTATTTAGTAGGAACTGCTTCAAACGCTCTATGGTTTGGGGTTTCATTTGTACTTTCTGCTGCCATCATTGTTTTCTGTTGGCGAAAAATTTCATACTAAACTCACCAAATCCGTATTCTTCTAAAAAAAATGAGAATCCATGCGGATTTATGAATCGTTATTTTCCTAAAGTCCTAAATTTGTGCGTTAAATTATTTCACAATGAAAAGAACAGAAATAAAAGAATTGTTGAGCAGCGAACCTGTAGGTTCTGAAGTTTTGGTGAAAGGATGGGTAAAAGCCTTCAGATCAAAACGATTCATTCAACTCAATGATGGTTCAACCATCAAGAATATTCAAGCTGTAATTGATTTCGAAGCATTTGACGAAGATCTTTTGAATCAAATCAACACAGCTGCTGCAATTTCTGTTCAGGGAAAAGTAGTGGCATCTCAAGGTAGCGGCCAAGCTATTGAAATTGAGGTTTCATCTGTTGAAATTATTGGTAAAGCAGACCCTGATGAAGTAAGTAAAACGGTGATGCAACCAAAAAAGCACTCATTAGAGTTTTTGAGAGAGCAAGCGCATTTAAGATTCAGAACAAATCTATTTGGTGCCGTGTTCAGAATTCGTCACGCCGTGGCTTATGCCATCCACAAATATTTCAATGACAAGGGGTATTATTACATTCATACTCCTATTGTGACTGGATCTGATGCAGAAGGAGCTGGTGAGATGTTCCGTGTTTCTACCCTAGACCCTAAAAATCCACCTTTAACTGAAGATGGGAATATTGATTGGAGCGAAGACTTTTTCGGAAAAGAAACAAACCTTACTGTATCTGGTCAACTTGAAGCAGAATTAGCGGCCTTGGCTTTAGGTAAAGTTTACACTTTTGGTCCAACTTTTAGAGCTGAGAACTCAAATACAGCAAGACACCTTGCAGAGTTCTGGATGATTGAACCTGAAGTTGCATTCGCCGATATTGTAGACAACATGGATTTGGCAGAAGATTTCTTGACTTATATCTGTAATCATGTGATGGAACACAATGCAGATGATTTACAATTCTTGCATGATCGCGAAGTAAAAGAAGACAGCCAAAAGCCACAGGCAGAAAGAAATGAAATGCCATTAATTGATCGTTTAAAGTTTGTCAGCGAAAATGATTTTGAGCGTATCACTTATACTGAGGCGATTCAAATTCTGAGAAACTCTAAACCTTACAAAAAGAAGAAATTCAAATTTCCTGTTGAATGGGGATCTGATTTACAATCAGAGCACGAGCGTTTCTTGGTTGAAAAACATTTCAAAAAACCTGTAATTATCACCGATTATCCTGCTTCCTTCAAAGCTTTCTACATGCGATTGAACGAACCACAAGAAGGTGTTCCGGGCGATACAGTTGCGGCTATGGATATCTTATTCCCAGGAATTGGTGAGATCATTGGAGGTTCTCAAAGAGAAGAGCGCTATGATGTGTTAAAGCAGAAAATTGCAGAATTCAATATACCTGAAGAAGAACTTTGGTGGTATTTAGAAACTAGAAAATTCGGTACAACTCCACATGCAGGTTTTGGATTGGGATTTGAACGAATGGTCATGTTTGTAACGGGAATGTCAAACATCAGAGATGTCATCCCTTTCCCAAGAACTCCGAAAAAAGCTGAATTCTAATGAAAAAAGTATATTACCTAAAAAGCTGTTCTACTTGCCAACGTATTCTTAAAGAGTGGGATTTATCTTCTGATGTTGTCTTGCAAAACATCAAAGAAGAAAAAATGACAGCTGAACAATTAGATGAAATGATTGCTCTTGCAGGTTCAGCTGAAGCTCTTTTTTCGAGAAAGGCCATGAAGTATCGCGCTATGGGCTTACATGAAAAAGAATTGTCAGAAAACGATTATCGTCAATTGATTTTGGAGGAGTATACTTTTCTAAAACGTCCTGTTTTGGTCTTAAATGATCAAATTTTTATCGGTAACTCCAAAAAGGTGGTTGCCGAAGCCAAAACGGCTCTTGGGTGATGAACGCCTTGTTAAAATCACATTTAGCACTATTTGTTGTTCAATTGATGTACGGCGCCAATTATGTGGTCGCCAAAGGCCTTATGCCTGACGTTGTCGGTCCAAACGGTTTCATCTTAATCAGGGTGCTTGGTGCAGTTGCCTTGTTTTGGGCCATTCTATCGTTCATGCGTGAGCGAATCGAACGCAAAGACTTTGCTCGTTTGGCCATTTGTGGATTCTTTGGTGTGGCCTTAAACCAGTTGATGTTTTTTAATGGTCTGATGCTTACCTCCCCTTTAAATGCTCCGGTGATCATGACGACCACACCAATTTTGGTTCTAGCACTCTCAGCTATTATTCTTGGAGAGAAGGTACGATTACTTCAAATTTTAGGTGTTATCATTGGTGGGATTGGATCTGTTTTATTCATTTTAATGAATGAAGAGGGCGGATATGCTTCTAGCACAGGAGACATCTTCATACTCGTCAATGCAACGTCCTATTCGTTTTATTTGGTCTTAGTCAAACCCCTAATGCGCAAGTACAAACCGCTTACAGTAATTTCGTGGGTGTTTACTTTTGGTCTGTTGTATGTTTTAATTTGGTTCCCTTCTAGTCAAGAACTTTCGATTGTTTCGTGGTCAACTATTTCATGGTCTGAAATTGCTCAAATCTTGTTTGTGGTTGTCGGTGTGACTTTTACGCCTTACCTTCTAAATGTGTACGCTATGAAGCAGTTGAGCCCTTCTATTGCCGCAGTATATATTTATTTACAACCCATCTTGGCCGCAGGCTTTGTACTTTTAATGGCAGCCTATGGATTGACAGATTACAGAGAGGACCTGAGCTGGATTAAGGGAATCTGTGCATTAATTGTATTCATTGGTGTCTACTTGGTGATTAAACCTCCTAAGAAGAAAATAAAAGAGGGAGCCTAAAACTCCCTCTTTCTGTTATTCTGTAATGATAAGTCTCAAGGTTTGTGACTGATCTTCTGATCTGAAATTCAGATAATAAACGCCAGCTCTAAATTCCTCTACGTCATAAGCAATCTTTCCTTCTTCAGTCGAAATGACCTCTTCAATCACTTTTTGTCCAAGTGAATTCATCATGGTAAACACCACCTGTTCATTATTTTGGAAATGATAATCAACAACAAAGCTCGAGTTAGTTGGGTTTGGATATACTTCCAATAACCATCCTTCTTGATCAATTAAGCCAACGTCATTGTTGTTTCCAACTACAAAGTCAACTTGAACTTGGCAGCCTGAAGCTCCCGTTACTGTGACTGTATATGTACCAGGAGTTAAATCTGATAAATCTTCTGTCGTTTCTCCGTTCGGTGCCCAACTGAAAGTATAAGGCGAATCTGAGATAAACTCATTAATAGAAACGTCAATCGAACCGGTGGTACAAGTTGCGCATGAAGAATTGGTGACAACTCCAGTAACATCAAAATTGGCACTATTGGTTACGGTTGCATTTGCGCTTATAGCACAACCATCATTATCATCTGTAATCACCACTGAATAGTCACCAGCAGATAATCCATTGATATCCTCAGTGGTTTCTCCATTTGGTGTCCAAGAATATGAATACGGTCCAACACCACCACTAACGGTAATGTCAATTGAACCTGATGCATCACCACACAATTCATTTGTAATGACCATATCATCCAGTTGAATTCCTGTTGTTGTATTCTCGATAGTAAAACTTAAATCTTGAGAACATCCACTCGTATTGTTTGTTACCGTTACATCATATGTTCCGGCTGCCAAACCTGATAAATCTTCTGTCGTTTCACCGTTTGGTAACCAGGCATATGAAACATCTGTTGAGCCTGAAACCGTTAAGTCAATAAAACCTGCTCCATCTCCACAATTTTCATCTCCAAATGAAGATACAATATTGATATCAGCATCTAAAGCTACGTCAACGTCAAGGGTCATTGTACACCCGCCAAAATTCGTCACTGAAACTGAATAGCTGCCTGCCGATAGGCCACTGATGTCTTCAGTTGTCTCTCCGCCCGGTGTCCAAACAATAGTTGGATTAAATGTTCCCGGTCCTGAAATATCAATGTCTATCGCTCCATCATTACCTGCACAAGTCTCGTTAGTCACATTGACTAAGTCCAAGTTAAATGTTCCACCTGAAGCAACAGTGTATGTCTCTGTATACGAACAGCCATCATCTGTATCTGTCACGGTTAAAGTGTAATCACCAGCAGTTAATCCATTCAAATCTGGAATTGATGGTCCTGTATTCCAGCTATACGAGAAAGGTCCAACGCCACCCGTTACTGTCACATCTATTTCTCCATCTGAGTTTCCGCAATCTTCATCAATTACAGATGCTGTAACAAGCATTCCAGATGTTGTACCTCCTACAGTAAACGTTTCTTCAACTGTACATCCAGAAATGTTGTTGATAACAGTTACGGTGTAATCCCCGCTTCCTAAACCAGAAATGTCTTCAGTTGAAGCTCCATTAGACCAGCCAATTGTTAAATCTGTTGAACCAGATATTGTTAGGTCGATTGCACCAGAGCCATCTGAACAAAATTCATCTGTGATTGAAGCAGTCAATGCGATATCTTCAATATTTAATACATCAAAAGTCTGAACGTCTTCACAACCATTTGTGTTGTCGGTAATGGTCACTTCATATGTACCCTCACTGAGTCCGGTGATATCATCTGTAGTTTGACCTGAAGCCCAATCATAAGTCATGTCAATTGATCCGCCAGTAACAGTCAAGTCGATTGCCCCAGAGTTATCGCCGCAAGTTTCATCTGTAACGATACCTGTTGCTGTGAAGGTGGCGTTATTAACAACAGTCACAATCAACGTATCGGTACAACCGTTATCATCCGTTGTTATGATCTCCCAATCATCTGCGAATAAGTTTGACAAAACACCTACCGGTGGTCCATCATTGAAACCATTTGCTGTTGTTGCAAAAGGCGCAGTTCCACCACTTATGGTATATACAATTTCACCATTGTTGTTCCCACAATTTTCATCTGTTACCGATTGGATGTTAATTTGAACATCTGAAGCTTGATTGGCTACTGCATAGTTTTCGGTTATCTCACATCCCACATTATCAGTGATTGTTAAAGTGTAGATGCCTTCTGATAAGTCATTCAGTTCGGTCATGTTGTTTGGTCCGGTTGGACAACTCGCTGGACCAGTGTATATGGTACCTGGAACTGGACCTGCACCCGCCGTGTGTGAATATACAACAGCATTTGTAGGATCTAATAGATCAAAAGATACTTCGTTATCAAAGTTACCTGTGCTCCACACCAGCTCGATTTGATCACCTGTACATGCCTCAAATGTTTCCACATTGGCTCCTCCACCTGGTACGGTGAAATCCCCAACACTAACTCCGTTCACTAATACCGTTATAAAAGCACCGTTCCAACTATTTCCTTGGTCTTGCATGTCAAGGGTGTAAGTACAACATGTTGATGGTGTGCCGCCCGTCCAAGAATAGGTATAAGGCGCAATTCCACCATTCACAGTCACCATAATTGAACCTTCACCATTTCCGCATAGCTCATTTGAAATTACTGGGTTTGCATTGATGTTTCCACCATTGTTATTTACTGTTCCAGAATAGGTTTCTTCACATCCAGAAGCATCAGTGATGACACAGTTATAATCTCCAGCAGACAAACCGGCCAAATCTTCAGTCGTTTCCGCATTATCCCATGCAAATGTGTAAGGTGCTGTACCTCCTGAAATGGTTAAATCAATGTAACCGTTTGCCGAAGTACAAGAAGCATCTCCAATTATGGCGTTGTCAATGGTCAAACCAGTAGTTTGGTTGTTTACCGTTGCCGATAAAGTAACCGAACAAGCAGAAGCATCAGTCACAGTTAAGTCATAAGTACCCGCAGATAAATTTGATAAATCTTCAGTTGTTTCACCTGACGACCATAAATAAGAATATGGCATGGTTCCACCAGTTACGCTCACATCAATAGCCCCAGTTCCATCACCACAATTCTCATCAGTAGTTGAGTTAATTATTGCCGTGAATCCTGCTGCGTTGTTCACAACGGTTCCAGATGTATTTACTGAGCATCCGTTCACATCTTCAATGATTAAATCATAAGTTCCTGCAGAAAGGCCAAATAAATCTTCAGTAAGCGCACCGTTACTCCAGTTGTATGAAAGTGGCGCAGCGCCTCCAGTTGTAGTTACATCAATTGACCCATTCCCGTCTCCGCAGTTCTCATCAACAACCGTAGTAGAAACGATTTGTAAACCATTCGTATTGTTACCAACAGTATACGAACCACTTGCCGTACACCCATTGGATCCAGTAATTGTAACATCATATGAACCAGCTGATAAAGAAGTAATGTCTTCTGTTGTTGCTCCATTAGACCAAGCAAATGAATATGGATTTACACCGCCTACAAAGCTGATATCAATCGATCCGGCCATATTTCCGCAAATTTCATCAGAAACAGTGGCAGAAGTAATTGCGATTCCAGCTCCTCCAATTGTTGCAGAGGTGTTCACAGAACATCCGTTAACATCTGTCACCACCACGTTATACATACCTGCTCCCAATGAATTCAGGTCTTCTGTTGTTGCTCCATTTGACCAAGCGTATGTTAAAGGTGCTGTTCCACCGACCACATTGATGTCTATAGCACCAGTTTGATCTCCACAGTTTTCATCAGACGAAGATGCTACTGAAACACTGAAACCAGGTGATGCATCTTGGATTGATTCCACATAATCGTACTCACAACCATTGGCATCAGTAATTGTAACTGAATAGCTTCCTGCACTCAAGCCTGTGATGTCTTCTGTCGTTGCACCATTTGACCACAGGTAGGTATGTGGCGCAGTTCCACCAATAGTTTGAATGTCTATTTGACCTGTTCCGTCTCCACACACTTCATCTGTTGTACTGTTAGTAGATGCGGCAAGGTCACCTCCTTGGTTAAACAAGATTAAATCCCCAGTAGAAATTGAGCATCCATTATCATCTGTAATTGTGCATTCGTAAGTTCCCGCAGAGAGTCCAGAAATATCTTCAGTTGTTTCACCACCTGGAGACCATAAGAAGTTGTACGGTGCTGTTCCATTAATTACATTGATGTCAATTGATCCGTTTCCGTCAGAACAATTTTCATTTACAATATTTGTTGATAACAAGCTCAAATCACTGGCGGTGTTTTGAACTTCATAATCAGTAGATACTAAAGTACATCCTGCACCATCTGTGATGGTTACATTATAAGTGCCGGCGACCAAAGCTGATAGGTCTTGGTTCGTTGAACCAGTATTCCAAGAATAGCTGTAAGGCATGGTGCCACCATTCACCGTTAAATTGATACTTCCGCCATTATTACCACAAATTTCATTACTAACTATTGCAGTCTCGGCGAGTGTCCCTGTGTTATTATTAATTGTGAAGCTCTCTGTTATTTCGCACCCATTATTATCAGTGATTGTCACTGAATAGGTTCCGGCTGATAAACCTGATATGTCTTCGGTAATTGCCCCATTACTCCAAGAGTAAAAGTAAGGAGCTGTTCCACCTGCGACAGTGATATCTATTTCACCATCTGCATTTCCGCAATTCTCGTTAGTCAAACTATTTGATACTATGTCAAGGTTGCCGGCATCATTGCTCACCGTTATATTTTCAGTAATTACGCATTGATTTGCATCTGTAACGGTAATCGTGTAAACGCCCGCACTCAAATTAGTCAAATCATCTGTAGTAGCACCAGTTGACCAAGAGACTACATATGGAGGAGTAGCATCCATAATTGTTACATCAATACTACCGTTTGCGTCTCCACAGTTTTCATTAATAACTTGTTCAACTGCTACGTTTGTAAAACAGAATGCTGAACAATTTGAGACATCATTGATGATTGAGAATGATTGTTGCG
>Ga0189274_100253_pt1 | contig 17079 bp, 16 predicted proteins | sample N5B1minimetaG_FD_130323 | JGI IMG/M metagenome (GOLD analysis project Ga0189274, IMG submission 130323) | Marine microbial communities from the Costa Rica Dome - N5 B1 mini metaG | ecosystem: Environmental > Aquatic > Marine > Oceanic > Photic zone | place: Costa Rica: the Eastern Pacific...
AATTTGAGCATTATCAACGATTTTGTTTCTTTCTTCCTCCTCAATATCTAGTTTACCAGAGTTAGTTTCCTTTAAATTTTCATCAAGCCATTGGTAGTTGAATTTTGAAGAAGCAGAGATGGTGCCAGACTCTGAATTGAAAATAACAATATTATCATTAACTGGACCAAGAGGATATAAGTCGCCCCAATCAGTATCTCCTCTGGGCGAGCTATAAGAAGCTATTTCAGTTCGTTGAGTAATGATCTCCAAGTTTTGTGAATTGAGCACAGTTGCCGAAACTTTACTTGTTCTATTTTCACTTGTGCACTGAAAGAAAACTAATTTGTCAGCTTTGAAAACGATTTTCGTTGGAGCTCTTTTCGAATAATCAATTTCAATAGACGCATGCTCGGTGAAATCATTTTTGTTCAAACTTACAAGATGAGTTTGCTCCTTAGTGTGTGTTAGTAGGTAAACAAAATTCTCATTTGTACCCAATAAGCTGAGACCAGTAAAAGACTTGCTTACATTTATTGGGTATGATTTTATAGATACAGATAAAGCATGAAAGCTTAAAACAAGTGTGAGTGCAATAAGTATATTCTTCATTGGTTTTGGGTTATGAATAAAAGTCGAATATAGGCATCTTTTCCTTTTCTTACTGATTGAACTAGGACCATTTTAGTGGAGCTCTGTGTTCTCTCAATCTATTATAAAAGAACGTCAGTTCTTTAAGGGTTTGTTGGTTAAGATATTAGCCCTTAGTCAGTAAAGTTGTGCACACAAGTTTTTCGTATGCATATTGCTTTTGAAATTAGAACTTCAAATCTCAAAACACTTGGATACTGGATATCTGTGTTCCTGAACTGAGAGGCAAACTACTTCAACTCAATATTGTTTCTCAGCAAATCAAAAACTGCTTTTTTATTTCGGGTGGAAACGGGAACATAAGTGTTGTCAGACATTAAAAGCTCGCCACCGTTTTGGTGTAGGTATTTGACAACATGATTCAAATTCACAATCGTAGATCGGTGTACCTTTAAAAAACCATGTGACAGCAAGACATCTTCGAAATCTTTCATAGGTCTCGAAACAGTCACTTTAGGTTGGTTTTGAATGGTAAAGTCACAATAAGATCGGTCTGCCTGGCACTTAATGATGTCTTCAATACTGTATAAATCCAATCCGCTCTCACTAGGTATGCCGAGCTTTCCAAATTTGTTAATGGAAATGGTTTGGCGATTTTGATCTTCAAAACTCTTCTGAATTGACTTGCGTTGATTCAATCTGAGTCGCACGCGTTGAACAATTTCATCATTCTTGAAGGGTTTCAAAATATAATCGTCAGCTCCTAGGCCTAAGCCTTTTTTGATGTCTGCTAGTTCACTCTTTGCAGTAACATAAATGAAAGGAGGAAATGCTTTTCCTTCTAGACGAGATTTCAATGAATTCAGTACTTCAAATCCGTCAAAATCACTCATATTGATGTCGCATAAAACTAAGTCAGGCTCCTCAGAAATCACTTTTTCAATTCCTATTTTGCCATCCGAAGCAGCAACTACTTCATAACCTGCAATCTCTAAGATTTCAGTGAGTGTATCTCTGATTCCTTTTTCGTCTTCAATAATTAGAATTTTATCCATTTCTAGGTAGTGTTACGGTTACTTTTGTGCCCTCATTTATTTTTGATTCAACCTGAATCGTTCCATCCAACAATTCAACACATTGTAAAACAATGGCCATTCCTAATCCAGAACCTTGAATTTCACCTACATTAGATGCTCTTGAAAAAGGTTCAAATAGGCGACTCAAATTTTCTTGAGGAATTCCAATTCCATAGTCAATAACATTGATGACTATTTGGTTTTCTGAGCCGTTCAATATAATTTTTGGATTCTTCTCTTTATCAGAGTATTTCAGGGCGTTTGTAATGAGATTAGTGAAAATATGCTCGAGTATATTTTTGTCTGAATTAATAGTGTGATCTCCAACCATTCCGTCAATGACTTCAATCTGCAAAGCATCATTTTGAATGATGTTTGAGTCATTACAAATGGCGATAATAATATCAAGTAAATCCAATGATTTACTGTTCAGTTCAAATGCATTGTTTTCTATTTTCCCAAGAACTAGGATGTTTTCCATCAATGCAATCATTCTGTCAACTTGTTGGTGTAGCCTTAAAATTGAATCTTCAACCCTCTCTTTTTTTGGAAAATCAATTTCTTTAAGATAATGGCTAATTAGACCTGTACTTGACTCTATTATTGTAAGGGGAGTCCTGAACTGGTGAGATGCAGTAGATACAAATTGACTTTTTAATTCATTCAACTCTATTTCTTTTTTAAGAGATTTCTCAAGTTGTGTCTTAACTTCTTCTAGTTCCTTTGTCCTTTCAATAACTTGAGATTCCATAGACTCAGTAAGTTCTTTTCTTAGACGGCTGGTTTCTCTACGAAGTGTAACATCTTCTACCGTTCCAACATAAATTGCATTGTCTTGTCTTGAATTTTGGTCGTACTCGGCAGTAATTTTTAGAACTCTGTGATTTTTCTCTGGTGTAATAATATTGACTTCAAATTGAAAATTTTCTTCATTATGATTTATTGACCGTAGTTGATGGTATAGCTCAATTACGTTTTCTTCAATTTCAATCAAGTTCAAGACTTCATCAATACCAAAAGAGTGATTTGAATTAAATTCTAAAATATTTAATGCCTCAGGAGAAAAAGTGAATTTTTCAGAGTTTACATTGAATTCCCAGCTACCAATTTTTGCAAGTTCTTGGGCTTTCAATAATCGATTATGTCTTAATTCAAGTTCTCTCTTTTGCTGATATTCAGAGGTAATGTCTAGACAAGTGAGGTGGATGACATGTCCCAAAAAAACATTCTGGGAGTTTAACGAAAAACCAATTTTAAAAATACGTTCTTGACCTTTGTTTTTTGATTTGACAACTAGCTCTTGGTTGCTAAGCTTTTCTGTAACTTGGTTAAAAGCTTTTTCAAATCGAACTTCATCTTCTTCTATAAATAATTGCGCTAATTGATCCAGTTGAAAAATGGAATCTTTTTCAAAATTGAATAGTTTTTTGAATCCGTTCGAAATGTCTATAATTTGGCCGTTTAGGTCTATGGTACAATTACCTATTTTCGCAATTTCCTCTGATTGTTTAACGTTTGAATTTGCAATTTCTAACCGCATTCCTTTTTTAAAACGTTCAATTGCAAATTGAGTTGATTTGTACAATAAATCAGCATTGATTTCATGTTTAGGAATGTAGTCTTGTGCACCTTCTTGAATGGTTCTAAGAGCTGTTCTTTTGTCGTCTATTCCACTGAAAACTATGACAGGAACATCCTTAATAGATTCTCGAAATTTGATAATAGTTTCGGTGCCTTTGGTTGTAGTCAGATTTAAGTCGACATACACAATGTCAAATTTCTTCTGATGACAAAGTTGAATTCCGTCATTCAATTCATGAACTGCAGTGAATTCTTCCCAATGATTTGAGAGTTCAATTTTTGCATTTAAGAGCACAATGTCGCTTTCATTGTCTTCAATATAAAGTGCCTTCATGGTGTTTGGGGTCCAGTTCGACAAAAATAAGGAATTCACTCATTCGTTAAAAGAGAGCACTCGGAAATTTGGAACACTCACCCGAAAAACTGGTGTTTTTTTTAACAGAAAATTGAACACCTTCAATAGAATTTAGACTGCCGTTTTAAGTTTTGAGAACAATCATGAGCTATCCAGAGAATTTTAGCAAGCATCATAAGTTAAAGATTATCATTTGTTTAGGTTTGTTCCTGTCCTTGACCAACGGATATACCCAGGACAAAAAGGAGCTTCGTCACACTACTACAGACGAATTTAAGTGTGATTTTTATGTTGACCTAAATTCGACAACGAGATTACACAAAGATACCGTGCAGTATTTCTGGTTTAAATCACAAGCCATTCATGTGACTCAAGGTGGGTCAGACGGCAAGTTGCTAGATGGACCATTTTCTAAGTTTTACCATTCAGGTCAATTAGCCGAGAAAGGTGTTTTCAGACAAGGTTTAAAACAAGGCGAGTGGAAAGCTTGGTATGAGTCGGGAAAGTTAAAATCTGTTTATTCTTATCGCTCTGGCATGGCCAAAGGAAGGTATTTTCTTTATAACGATAATGGCGAATTGATTGAGAGCGGAAAGATTAAGAACGGAGTTCGAAAAGTGGATCAAGCTGAAGACCTTATTAAAAAGGAAAAACCTGACCAAAAGAAACCCAAGAAGGACAAAGAATTTAAAGCAAGACAAAAACAAGAAAAGAAAGCTGAGCGCCAGCAAAAAGAAGGGTTAATCAAAAAGGTTTTCAAAAAGAAAAAGAAATGAAGCTGAAGTCATCTTCCATATACTATGCGCTTTTTCTTAGCTTGATTATTGCGCTGTTTCTAGGTGGGATGATACTGTTCTCTTCTTTCACCAGGCAATTGGATACAAAGTTGGAGATGCAAAATAGTTTGATTGATAACGCGAAGTCAGGTATCGAATATGGTTTGGCTAATACTGCCGAATTGCTGGAGAGCGGTGCGCAGGATGTTGATTTGTTCGGTCGACAGCATGATTCGGTACTTATTAGTGCCAAGAAATGGGGTGCTTACACCGTTATTACATCCCAGTCTCATTTTAAAGGAGAGCAATTTCTAAAGGTTGCTATGATTGGATCTAAACATCAACCAACTGAATACAATTTATATGTTGCTGATTTGGGCAGGCCAATTACACTTTCGGGTGATACAAAACTAGAGGGGAAAATAGGAGTGCCAGAAACTGGTTTGAAAAGAGGGAATATTGCCGGACAACCTTATCAGAATAAGCGATTAAATTTTGGTCAGAGATTGAATTCTGCCCGAACTTTACCTGAGCTTTCTTCCACCATAATAGAAGAAATGAAGAGCCTTGATGTAGAAATAGCTCCTTGGAAATCCCAAGACTCTTTGGATGTGAGCTTTTCTCAAGATGCAATTCATTTTGTTGGAGATTCTTTTATTGATTTAGATCAAGAAACAATTTCTGGCCAGATAATCATTGAGGCTAGAGATTCCATATTCGTGGGTAAAGAATCTGAGTTGAATAACGTAATTCTGAAAAGTAAGGTGGTTTATATTGAAGAGGGTTTTCAAGGCACTATTCAAGTAATGGCCTCTCAAAAAATAACCTTAGAACAAAATGTAACACTGAAGTACCCTTCTAATCTTACGCTTTGTTCCACTGCCAAACAAATAAACGAGAGCGCATGTATTTCTATTGGTTCTGAGTCCCAGGTTTTAGGTTCAATTATGGCGGTATCAGAGAGTCCCAACTTTAGATACCCAGTTCAGATTGATATTCAAGAGAAAGCAACTGTTCATGGTTTAGTTTATAATCAAGGAAGAACACAATTGAATGGTACCATCAATGGTTCACTTTTTACACATAAAATCTACTTGGAAACCCCTTCTTCAAAATATGAAAATCACTTATTGAATGCACAAATAAAGGATGATCTACCTGAAGATTTTGTATTCCCGCCAATTTTTAAATCGAAAGAATCACTGACCAAAATTCAATGGCTGAAATGACTAAATACAGATTAAAGAGTTTCACGCTTTTTGAATCGGTGATTTCAATAACAATCATATCGGTTTTATTAGCTATTGCAAGTATGATTTATGGCAATCTCATGTCTGCTGAAAATCCAATTTCCGAATTTGAAGCCAAGCAAGAGATTCAATCTCTGTTGCTACTAGCAGATGCTCAGGAAGTTATCTTAAATCAAGAGTTAGAGTTTGAGTCCTACAGTATTAAACAAACGGTTGAACCTTTTAAGGGCAATACCAAATTGCTTTTATTGACTTATGAGGTGTTTAGCCTAGAAGGAGACAAGTGGCTTGAACAAAAACATTTGAAAGCAACGAATGAATAAAAGCGGGAGATATATCAGTGCATTCACTTTAGTAGATGTCATGTCAGGTATGGTAATCATATCAATAGTCATGAGTATGACCTTTTTTCTAATGTCTTCAGTCAATAAACAAACTCATGATTTTCAACAGTTAAAGCTGAAAGTCAATCAATTGGTTTTGATACAAAATGACCTGAAAAGGCAAATTGAACTATCAGAGCAACTAACAGAAATACCCCATGGTTTTGAAGTTCAGCTTGATCAGCAAGAATTGACTTATGTGCAAGAAGGGGAGCTGTTGATTCGAAGAATGAATTTAGAGGTAGACACACTACATGAAAACATGATTTCTCTTCAAACAAAAACATGTAATACACAAACGAATCAGGTAAATGAAGTTTCTCTGAATCTAGATTTGGATGGTTTTGAGCTGAACTTGCGATTCATGAAAGAATATGGGGCAGCCCATACAATCAATAATATGTTACTCAATGGGGATTAAGCTTGAAAGAAATATCGTCGTTGAAAAAAACTTTGCATCAAAAACTGTTGCAAAAAAGAACTTCTTGAATCAGGAATTAAGCTTTTTCTCCAACTTTAATGACAAGAAAAAGGAGCGCTTTTACAATGATTTAAAAGTACTTTTGACAGCGGGGGTCGATTTGAAATCCGCTCTTGAAATCATCATAGATGAGCAAGAGAAAGAAAAAGAAAGAGTCTTTTTCGAATCCATTCATGCTCAAGTTGTCAAAGGGAAATCACTTTCTGCAGCAATGCAAGAAACGGGCAAGTTTTCAGAATATGAATACTTCAGTATTGAGATTGGGGAAGAGGCTAATCGTCTTCCAGAAATTCTTCAAGAGTTAATGAATTATTATGCAGATCAGGCCGCATTAAAAAGGCAAGTAATGTCTGTGCTCACATATCCAATTTTCGTTTTTTCAATCACCATAGGTCTTGTTTATTTCATGATGACTTCAGTCGTACCCATGTTTGGGGATGTGTTTAGGCAATTCGGGAGTGAGCTTCCACCACTGACTAAAACCATAGTAAGTATTTCTGAACAGTTTCCAACTTACATGCTCATAGCTGGAATCTTGATTGTCATCATTTCATTTTTTGTTTATTCTCAAAGAAATCAAAAGTGGTTTCTGAAAGGCGGTACGTCAATTTTATTAAGAATTCCGAAAGTCGGACATTTACTGAAGTTAGTCTATTTGGCCCGTTTCACGCAAACAATGCATCTTCTGTTGTCTTCGAAAACTCCTTTGGTAAAGTCACTTGAGTTGACGAATAAAATGATCAAATTTTATCCGCTTCAAGAAGCCATCCACCAAATGCAAGAAGATATTGAAAAAGGTAAAGCATTGCACGAAGGTATGGGCTCATTTAAAATATTCCCAAAACGAATGCTGTCATTGGTGAAAGTTGGTGAAGAAGTGAATCAACTGGAGCCAATGCTGCATAAACTATCCAAACAATACCAAGAAGATTTAAAACATCAAACCCAATTGATAGGAAAACTCATGGAACCCCTAATCATTTTGATCATTGGTTTGGTGGTAGGAGTAATTCTGGTAGCTATGTACATGCCAATGTTTAATCTGAGCAATTTGATGACACAATGAGAAAACAAATGAATAAAAAACACAAGCTTGATGCATTCACCATGGCTGAAATGCTCGTAGTAATTGCAATAATCGGAATACTTTATTCCTTGGTCATGCCTAATCAGTCTTCAGCAGTGTCTGCTGCAAAATCATTAGAGGCGAAATCAATGTTGAATCAGGTATATGCCTACCAGAAAAATCATTTTTATACTCACTCAAAGTACTCTGCGAGTCTAGATGATATTGATTTTGAGCAAGAGCGACTAGTGTCAGAAGGTGGAGGGGCAAATTACAGGATTTCGATCATTGACGCTTCAAATTCAGGTTTCACAGCCCAGGCAGAAGCAGTAACGGATTTTGATGGAGACGGAACATTCAATGTTTGGACCATAGATCAAAACAAAAATTTACAAGAGGTAACAAAAGACTAATGATAGCTCTATTAAATATCGTCTTAGCTATTCCTTTAATCTTTATTTATATTCAAGACAATAGGGATAGGGCAGTGCATGTATTTTGGTTCGTCATAGCTGCTGCTTTGAGTATAAGCATTTTTATTCTCAACGAGATTCAACTGAAAGATTTGATGCTTAACCTCGCGTTTGCATCAGTTTTGGTCATTCTACTTTTTGTTTATATCTCTCTGAAAGAACAGAAGTGGACTAACATTTTTAAAACCCATTTTGGACTTGGAGATTTTGTGTTTCTCTTGGCAGTTGCACCTCTTTTTTCATTGCGAAACTATGTGTTGTTCATTGTTTCGGGTATGTTCTTTTCAGCTCTTGTTCATATTATTCGGTATGGTAAAGAGGTAGATAAAAGTATTCCACTTGCAGGTTATCTAGGAGTTTATGTGATCGGTTTAAAAACGACTGAGGTTTTCGTTGCTCAATTTAATTTTTATGCTGACTTGGTATGATGAATAGTGTTGAAGAAATAGCATTGTCGGTTGAGCTACAACAACTTATTTCTGCAGAAATAGCTTGGGGTTACAAGGTTATTCCGGCTGCTGAAGAAGGAAATTCTATTTCATTTTATGTGAATGATAGTCAAGATGAATTTTCAGTCAAAGAAGAGTTGGAGATTCTTTCAGGTAAATCTGTTGGGTTAATTCCAACTCCAGAACTAGTCATTCAAAAGGCGCTTGGCAAGTATTACCGCAAAGCAAATCAGCAGAGCCAGACATCAACAGAAGTTGGTGACAAAAATGATTTTTTACTACGAATAATTCATGAAGCTAAAGCTGTCGGAAGTAGTGATATTCACATTGAAATCTATGATGAAGAAGCCAGAGTGAGAATCAGAATAGATGGACACTTGGTAGAAAAATATAAAGTTGAAAAGACCGAGTATCCAGAAATTGTCAATAAAGTAAAGATTAAGGCGAATCTAGATATTACTGAGAAAAGGTTGCCGCAAGACGGTAGAATCCATTTCTCCGAATTTGACGTTAGGGTTTCTGTTTTACCCACCTTACATGGCGAAAAGATTGTGTTGAGAATCTTGTCGAGAGATGCATCTCAAGTAGACTTGAATAAGCTTGGTCTTGAAAACAAAGAGAAAACTGCTTATCTCGAAGGAGTGCGAAAGCCCAATGGGATCGTTTTAATTTCTGGGCCAACAGGATCAGGAAAAACAACCACACTCTACGCTACCTTGAAAATTCTTAATGAAGAAAAAAGAAATATCGTCACGGTTGAAGATCCGATTGAGTATACATTAAAAGGAATTAATCAGGTTCAACTAAAGGAAGATATTGGTTTAACTTTCTCTTCTGCATTGCGCTCATTTTTGAGACAAGATCCTGACATTATAATGCTAGGTGAGATTAGAGATGGTGAAACGGCACAAATGGCTATTAGGGCAGCCTTAACAGGTCATCTTGTTCTGTCTACCATTCACACAAATTCAGCTTGGGGGACTATTTCTCGACTAATTGATATGGGAGTTCCTGCTTATTTACTTGCATCCACCATAAATACCTCTGTAGCACAACGATTGGTCAGGGTACTGTGTGATGACTGCAAGCAACAAGCGGATTTGGATCCAATTGAGTTACCCAAAGAATATAGAAATCAGGGGTTAGAAAAACACATGACTCCGGTGGGATGTGAAAGCTGTCATTATACAGGGTATAAAGGAAGAAAAGCAGTCTATGAAGTGATCAATATTGATCATGAATTGGCCGACAGAATAAAAGAACAAAAGCTAAAGGTTGATCAGCTGCTGGTTGATAAATCAATAGAAAAACTAAATGAAAAAGCGTGGCAGCTTTTACAGTCGGGAGTGACCTCTCTTGAGGAAGTATATGCGCTGTTGACGAATATATAAAGTATGAAAAGATTAGTAATCATATTGGCAATTCTACTACTTGGGAAGCAAAGTTTTGCTCAGGTTAGTCAAGAGGTAAGGGAACAACTTGATACCTTGGCATTGTCCCAAATTGGCCTAAATGAAAAAGTGCAGATTAATGTTTCAGGAGCAACCCTCGCAGATTTTATTTCTGCCATTTCACTTGAACACAATTTAAATGTCAGTGTACAAGATAATTTGAACACAGCCATTGTGACTAATTTTTATGATGCTACTGTAAAGGATGTTTTCATATTCTTGGCAGATAAACATCAATTAGATATTGACATTATAGGTTCAATTATCTCATTTAAAAAACATGTAGATGAACCAGCACCTCCTCAAGTGTATCAGCCTAAAGATGTGAGGGTTAATTATCGAACAGATAATGAGTTTTTATCAGTGGATTTGAAGAGAGATTCGCTCTATAGAGTGGCAGAAGCCATTACTAAAAAATCAGGTAGAAATGTTGTTTTAGCTCCTTCAATCAGAGAAAAACTAATCTCAGTTTACATAGAAAATAGACCTTTTGATCAAACCATGAAAATGCTGGCGAAATCGAATGACCTGAAGCTTACTATTGATGCGGAAGGCTTTTACTATCTCGAAAAAGATGTCGTAGCTCAGCAAAACCAGAATGTTAGACAAAATCAAAGAAATGGAAAAGATCCAGGTTTACTAAATATGCAATTGAGTAGTTTGGATAATAAAAGGTTAGATGTTGTTGCAGAAAACATTTCTATTAAAACAATCATTGAACAAGGTTCTGATTTGCTTGGAGAAAAATATTTCATGTATGATGTGCCAGAAGGAAATACTACTCTGAATGTTGAAGATGTTACTTATGCCGAGTTAATGATGCACGTGATGCGCGGCACTGAATATACGTTTCGAAAAGATGAAAAATACTATTTGATTGGAAATCGAAATTCAGAAGGATTGAGAGAAACTCAACTCATACAATTGCAGAATAGAACATTAGAGTCTGTAATGACAGTGGTTCCTCAAGAACTTATGAACGGAATTGAAACAAAGGAGTTTGTTGACTTAAACGGCTTGATTGTGAGTGGATCATATCCACGTATCGCTGAGTTAAAAACATTTATTCAATCCATTGATCAAGTTGTGCCAATGGTCCAAGTTGATATAATCATAGTTCAACAAAAGAAATCAGCAACTACTGCCACAGGAATAAAAGCTGGTTTATCAGATAGTCCAGTTCAGACTTCTGGAGATGTGTTTCCTGCAGTTGACATGACATTGAACTCGGAATCAATTAACGGATTACTTGGGGCTTTAGAAGGTTTTGGTGTGATTAATTTAGGCGCTGTTACACCTAATTTTTATCTGTCATTAAAAGCGTTAGAAAGTAACAGTTTGATTGATATTGCTTCCACGCCGAAAATATCCACCTTAAATGGACATGAAGCAACATTTTCAATTGGTGAGACAAACTACTATCAAGAACAGAATGTCCAAATTTCTCCATCATTGAGTGGAGGTAATGTCCTCGAAAATAGGGTCTGGAAAGCAACTGATGCAAACCTCACGATTACAGTCACACCAAATGTTTCTGCTGATGAATATGTGACATTAGACATAAATGTGGAGCAGACTGACTTTGCTGGAAAAGAAGATCCTACAGCTCCGCCAAATAAACAAACACAAACATTCTCTTCTCTGGTAAGAGTAAAAAATGGCGAGATGATTTTAATGGGAGGATTAGAAAAGGATGCCAAATCTGAATCAGGATCAGGCACTCCTGTGCTTTCCCGCATTCCAATCATAAAATGGTTCTTTAGCAGCAGGGAGAAGGAAAAAGAGAAATCTAAATTACATGTGTTTATCAGAACAACAGTTACCTATTGATGAAATTGGACTTAGGACATATCAATAAGTTAAATGCAGTTACCATCAAGTTTTTAGATGATGGAATAAAATTCCATGCCGTTAAATTGAGAATCAAAAAAGGTGAAATAGACATAGGAAAGTCGAAAGAAGCAAATGAATTTAAAGATCTCAAGAAATTTATAGGTAATAAAACACCCTTGGTTCTTCACTTTTTAGGGAAAGGAATTTTGACAAAAAAAACCAAGGAATCAGAAAACTACCGACACAGTTTAGTGTTGAATGCAAATATTCAAGATTTTCATTTTACAGATTTTATTCATAGGGGAGAGGTATTATCATCCATTGTACGATATGATCTATTGAAAACTGTTTTGAATGAAATAGAAGAAGCTAAATTGGATGTGGTCAAAGTATCTGCGGGACCTGCTGTAGCAGCTTTATTTATAGAGTTTTTAGAAAAAAACTGGATTGATTCGGATGACTTGAAGATAAAAGTCAGTCAGGATGGAATCTCTTATTCAAAGATTGAAGATCAGGCACGACCAACAATCCTTGGTGAAGAATCTGTAGATTCATTCAAAATTGGTGCAATAGCTACGGCGGCTGTTTTCTGGATGAATCCTATTTCTGTCAGTATTTCTGATGTTCACGATTGGGATATATCAGGACTAGAGGATGCTCGTCAGCGCAACATTTTCTATCGATTTGCTTTTGGAGTGACAGTTGTTTTCTCACTACTACTATTAGGTAATCGATTTTATCTGTCACATCTAAACAAAGAAATACAAGAAAATGGTCTGATGATCCTGGAGTTCGAAGATCAGTTGAGTGAACTTAGCTTTTTAGAGAGCGAGCGGGAAAGAAAAGAGCAATTGCTGAGCTCTTCAGGTCTAATGAATAGGAAGTTCCTGTCTTATTATTTAATGGAAATTTCTAGTTCTGTACCAGAGAAAATAACATTGACACAAGTCAATATTCGCCCATTAACAAAAGATATTAAGAAGCGGCATAAGATAGAGTTTCATTCGGATAGGATTACTATTTCAGGAACCACTTCATCTTCAGATTTACTGAGTAATTGGATAGAAGAACTTGAAGCACACGAATGGATGCTGGCTGTGGATATTATTGAGTATAACTTTGAGAAGAATCATGCAAATTTTGAATTAGAATTAGAGATTGTCTAGTGTTTGATAAGTTCACATATCGCCAAAAGAATTACGGGCTTCTAGTTTTGTTTATACTGCTTGTTATGGCCTCATATAAAAGAGGTTTTTCATTGACCCTGGACGCTATGAATGAAATTGAACAGCAAGAGCTCCAGTTAAAGGCAACTGAAAATGCCCAGGAAAACATAGAATCACTGAGAATTCAAATTCATCAACTCAATAATAACATTGGGAAATCGGATATTGCACCGGATAAGGTCAATCAAAAAATTCTTTCTGAGATTTCAACTTACAGTTTTGAACATAATGTTCAATTGTATCAAATAGAAAAAACTCATCAATTCCAAACAGTAGATTTTGACATTTATTCAAATCTGATTTCAGTAGAAGGCTCTTTTGACGGGATTTTAGGGTTAGTTCATGAAATGGAGCACAAGTTTCAATATGCCAGAATTACCAACGTAGAGTTCCTAGTGGACCAAGACTACAGATCAAAAAATAAAAAATTATATGGTAAGATATTATTTCAACATTATCGTCAAAAGTAGTTGTTGCATACTCTTGTTCGGAGTCACATCTTGTAAAGATATTCTTGAAGAAGATATTCAAAATCAGATGGTGACAATGATAATTCCACAAGCAGATGACACACTCACTACAAACAGTGTTCATTTTAAGTGGCATGAAATGGATGGGGCGGATGAGTACAGACTTCAAGTCGTTTCTCCCTCTTTTTCTGATATTTCTAGCTTTGAGCTTGATTCTTTAATTTCTGGAACTGAGTTTTACTATGCATTGAATCCAGGGAACTACGAATTTCAAATTAGAGGTGAAAATTCAGCTTATGAATCTGTTTATTCGGGGCCTTATGCGTTTCAAATAGACAGTGTATCCGATTTGTCGAATCAGGTCGTTCCAATTGTACAGCTTGGGAGTCCTTACTATACGAACCTTTCTGATGTGTCGGTCCAATGGCAATCAGTATTTGCTGCTGATTATTATGAGTTTCAATTAAGATCAGGATCCAATTTCAACAGTTCAACCACTACTTTGGTAACGGAACCCGTTATTTATGGAAACGCCTTCGCTACATCTACGGCTCCTCTTTCAGCAGAAGGGGAGTATTCATGGGGTGTTAGAGCAATTAATAATAATAGTCAATCTCAATACTCCTCTGAAGTGATTTATGTTGATTTAACGAATCCTAATGATGTTAGCCTTTTATCCCCGTCAGATGGTTTTAATAATTCTAATGATACAGTTTTGTTTAAATGGGATTCGGGCACAGATCCGGGAAGTATTAACTCACCAATTTCATATGTGTTAGAGCTGGATGTAAATGCCAGTTTTACTTCTTTAACAGAGTATAATACATCTGCAGACAGCCTGAAATTGGTATTATCTTCCAATACGTATTATTGGCGGGTGAAGGCACTAGATGAGGCAGGTAACCAAAGTGTGTACTATAGTCCTGAATATTCAGTGATAATTCCTTAATGACAAAAAAGACTAAAATAACATTAGCTGTAATTGCTGTTTGTCTCGTATGGGGAAACGTACTTCGAAAGTGGTATGTGAATTATCAAGCAGAGCAAGAATTAGAAGTTTCTGAACAGAATTATTCAAAACTTGATTTTTCTCCATTGTTGCTCAAAAAAGACTCTTTCGACTTAATTCTCCCAGATGTAGATCCGTTTCTGAAGAAATCGAAGTATCAGAATAATACTCAAATTTCTCAGGCTGTTATTCCAAGTGACAAAAAGAAAATTGTTAATCCACGAAAAACACAAAAAGAAACTTCAACTATCAAACAAACTTGGCCGCAAATCAAGTACTTGGGTTTTGTGAAAAATCGTGATCAAAACACTACCTTATGTTTGCTGCAAATCAACAATCGATCTTATCATGTGCAGAAGGGAGGCGCAGAGAGTGGAGTACTGGTTTCCCAAGTATATCGAGATTCGGTACATCTTGTTTTCCAAGGTGAAGAACGAACATTTATGAAGTGAGAGAATTGAGTTTAAATAATAGTGGAATTAGGTTGAATATTGCTAAATTTGGTTTTGATCTATGACAAACCTTAAATTTTCAGGACACGAGTCTTTTCATTGCAGGCCTTTTTGGTTGAAGAAAGGCTATGATCATGTGTTGGCTAAAAATGCTTTCAATGACCAAGCTGGTATTCAAATGGGAGTGGGTAGAAATATGGTTCCCGCTATTCGATTTTGGATGAAGGCTATGGGTATGCTCAATGAAGATGACCAATTATCACCGTTAGCTGATGCTCTTTTTGCGGAAAAGGGATTCGATCCATTTTTAGAAGATGAAGGAACACTCTGGTTGTTGCATTATCAGTTATGCAGCAAAAAGTACTCTACTATTTATAGTTTGATATTTCGGGAGTTAAGAAAAGAAAAACCGGATTTTTCTAAGGTGCACTTAGTGAATAAAGTTGAGGAGATTGATGAAAAGCAATCGTCCAACATTGTAGGTAAAGACTTTTCAGTTTTCACTAGAACTTATCATAAGGACCATGGAGCCAACAAGGAGGATAGCTATTCAGGGCTGTTTTCTGAACTAGGATTGCTCAGGGAAATGGAGAAGGACAGCAATGGTAATCAGCTGTACCATATTCAAAATAAAAGAGCCAATGCGCTTCCTTGGCAGGTTTTGCTTTATTGCATTTTAGAAAATGAAGAGTACGGTGATTCGGTAGATATTAAGTCATTTTACACTGAAGATTTTGGAGTAGGAAACATATTCGCACTTTCCAAGGATGATCTTGATAGCAAGCTCGTTGAGATGCAAATGGAAGGAAAGAAATTTGGAATAGTTTACAAAAATGAAGCGGGAGAAAGGGTTTTACAATTCACAAAAGGTAAGCCTGACAAAATGAAATTATTAGAGGATTATTATGGCTAATTATACGCCAGCGGTAAATATCATCAGAGATGCGGACAAGAAGTTAAACTATCTTGTTACTGAGAATGCACAGAAAAATGCAATTCGTATTCTGAATGATTTCTCGAAAGGATTTCATGCATTCACGCTTGTCGGTTCCTATGGAACTGGAAAGTCTTCATTTGTTTGGGCGCTTCAACAATCTCTTTCGGACAAAGAGAACTATTTTGATATCAAGTTGCCGAAAGGAATCAAAAATGTTGGATTCTTCAATTTAGTGGGAGACTATACATCTCTGATCACTGCTTTTAATGAAAGGTTGAGCATTGAATCTGATTATTCAAGTCAACAGATTTTATTTGATCGAATTTTTCAAAAATTTGAAGGACTAGGAGAAGAAGGATTATTGATTATATCCATTGATGAGTTTGGAAAGTTCTTGGAGTATGCCGCAAATAACAATCCAGAGAAGGAAATGTACTTCATGCAGCAGTTAGCCGAGTTTGTAAATGATTCTAAGCGAAACATTATCCTTTTAACAACTTTGCATCAAGGGCTTGATAGTTATGCGTACAATTTATCCAAGTCTCAGAAGAATGAATGGAGAAAGGTAAAAGGGAGGTTCAAAGAATTGACTTTCAATGAACCTATTGAGCAACTTTTGAATCTTGCGAGTACTCATTTCCAGGTCAAATTTGGTAAAAGAGAAGACACTGATTATACCAAATCCTTAAGAAGACTGCTTGAAGAACATCATATATTCAAAGTTGAATCTGAATTTTATAGAAAACTTGGAAACTCACTCTTTCCACTAGATTCATGTTCGGCATTTGTCCTAACTGAGGCATTGCAGAAATATGGGCAAAATGAAAGATCATTGTTCACCTTTTTGCAATCAATAGATGAGCTTGTAAATGTAGACAAACCAGAAATAATTGATGTAGCACAGCTTTATGATTATTTGAATGATCATTACTATCAATTCATTTGGTCTAAAAACAACCCTGATTACAATAATTGGGGTAGTATTAAAACGTCATTACAACGGATAGAGGCTGAAGATGAGGTTAATATTGAATGTGCCTCGGGTATTGTTAAGACACTTGGTCTTCTGCGTGTGTTTTCGCATGAAGGTGCTAAAATTGATACTTCATTTCTACAAGGGTATTTGTCGAATTCACATAGCGATATAGAGATTGAGGCAAGTATTGAGTTTCTTGAAAAACGAAAAATTATTCGGTTCTCTAATTTCAAAAGATCATTTGATCTTTTCGAGGGTACTGACA
>Ga0189274_100254_pt1 | contig 16951 bp, 13 predicted proteins | sample N5B1minimetaG_FD_130323 | JGI IMG/M metagenome (GOLD analysis project Ga0189274, IMG submission 130323) | Marine microbial communities from the Costa Rica Dome - N5 B1 mini metaG | ecosystem: Environmental > Aquatic > Marine > Oceanic > Photic zone | place: Costa Rica: the Eastern Pacific...
GATATTCAACCTCTTTATTCTTGAGTAATGATCGGATGATAAAGGTAGACCAAGCTGGGTCAGGCCATGCCTCAGCATTAGCATTGGTAAATTTATGCAAGGTGTTTCGCATATATCCTTTAGGTTCATTATTCCCTAATCCTAAATCAAGATCATAAAAAACCCAACGCCATTTTGCTGAATCATTGCGTTCTCTCCAATAACGGATATTACCGCCAGCATCCCTGTTGTCAGAATATACTTCAGCAATATTATAACGGATATAATCATCAACATCCATGAAGCTTCTCAATTCAGAAACTACTTCATCTTTTGAAAGATCTTTAGACCTTAAATAGGCTAACAATTTTTTATAGTTGGTGGAATACCCATGTCTTTTAACTCCGTTATGCCTGAGGATGTCAACGTTATCTTTGTCTACATCAAAATTAGATTTCAAATAGTGTTCTGATATCTTTTCTCTCAGGTTTTGAATTCCCCAATACTGACCATTCAAAAAAACTACAACTGGTCTATAAGCCTGAATAGCAACACCAGATGGCTTTGCTAATTGGGTCATGAAAGCATCACGCAAATGAGTTCTCAAAAAGTCACCTCCCGAATTTCTGAGAATAAACGACTTGTATTTGTCTTCATCTCGCTCTTCAAAAATAGGGTAGCGGATACGTTTTTCACCATACTTACTTCTCGCGAAAATAGCGATTGACTTTTGCGGCAGCATTCTTGAAAAACCACCAAAAATGTTAATCCCTACATTTTGATTAAAGCACAATTGACCCTGCTCATCATACATTTCAATGTTGGCAGGCTTCTCCCAATCTTTCCAAAAATTGGCTCCAATATATGGTTCGATTGTATCAGCACAACACCCTTTCTCATATATTCCAGTAGAAAAATCCCATAAATTTTCAGGATTTGTAGCAATAGATATTACGGCTAAATCATAGGGTCTATCACACACATATGTTTGTGTGACAACCTTAGACCTTTTGCCATTCTTGTAGGCCACCGCTCTGAAGACCTTTACGTCTGAGACAGCAATTGGTCCCCGATAACGATTAGAACCAGACCCAGGATAAGAACCATCAATTGTATAATAAATCGTAGCGCCTTCTCCTGCATCCATTTCAACTACCGTTTCTTTTTCATAAACGCCTCCCTCTGGACTAAAGGACAAAGTCACCTCTTGCGCAAAGGATACAAAGCACATTAAAACTAATAGTATGAAAAAGGTCTTTTTCAATGGATGGTTTTTACCAAATGTAGTTTGAATCTAACTGAAATCATCAGAATACCCTCTTATTTTATTAGCTGCTTACTGTTAGCGATTATTTGGACTTACTATTTCAATTTTAGATACATTTGCCGCACTTACTAAAGAAAATACTCATGGAGCCAAATTACTTTAGCCTTACTGAAATTATTGGTTATGCCGCATCACTCGGCGTTTTACTGTCTTTCTTGATGAAAGAAATTAGAACATTGAGAATAGTTAACACCGTTGGTTGTGCTTTGTTTGTAACTTACGGATTAATGCTCTGGTCATGGCCAATCATTATTACCAATCTGGCGATTATTGGTATTAATTTTTACTATTTATTCTTGGCAAAACCCGCAACAGATAATAAATAGCGTTTCCTTTTCTAACAAAATGGTCTAATCTTCGTATCCTACAACATAAATCACGGGATATGCGATTACTTTTCTTGAGCTTTTTTGCTTCTTTTATTACATTTTCACAAGACTCTGCTCTAGTTCAACAAGAAATGAGTTTGTTGTTTTTGGGTGATATCATGGGACATGGTCCTCAAATAACTTCTGCTAAAAACGCTAGTGGAAATTATGATTATACTCCTTGTTTCAAGTATATAAAAGATGAAATTTCAACTGTTGACTATGCCATTGGAAATCTAGAAGTCACGCTGGCTGGTCCTCCTTTTAAAGGATACCCTCAGTTTAGTTCGCCAGACGAATTAGCGGTTGCCTGTCAAGATGCCGGTTTAGATGTATTAGTCACATCCAACAATCATAGTTGTGATAGAGGTGGGCAGGGAATTGTTAGAACGATTGATGTGCTTGATTCATTGAAAATCATGCATACTGGAACCTTTTTGGATAGTGTAGATCGTCAAAAAAGGTATCCCCTTATTATTGACTCTGATTGCATGCGTATTGCAATCCTCAATTACACATATGGCACCAACGGCTTACCTTATCCAGAACCCACCATTGTGAACATGATTGACAAAGAACTCATGAAAAAGGATTTAGAAATCGCTAAATCAAAAAATGTAGATAAGATAATCGTACTAACACATTGGGGTAGTGAGTACAAACTACAACCTGTTCCTTATCAGCTTGATCATGGAGAGTTTCTGTTCGAAAATGGTGCAGATATTATAATTGGATCTCACCCTCATGTATTGGAAAAAATGGTTTGGGAAAAACAAAGTGATTCTCTCAATCAAGAAAAGTTGATTGTTTATTCGCTTGGTAATTTTGTTTCCAACCAACGTAAAAGGTATACAGATGGTGGAGCCATGTTTAAAATGACCCTGCAAAAAAACGGAACTGAAACAAGCATTAAAGATGCTGGATACATGTTAACCTGGGTTTATATTCCTGAAGAGAACGGAAAGAAAACTTATCACATTTTACCTGCCTCCAAATATGAAAACCAAACCGATTTCTTTCAAAGCACAGAAGATTATAACAAGATGAAATCGTTCATTAACGATTCTCGAGAATTGTTTAATAATGAAAACTTGAATGTTCCTGAGTACCGATACATTGAGGGTTCTTGGGTATTAAAAGACTAAAAAAAGGCCAATCAAAACGATTGGCCTTTTCTTTTGTAAGTTTAATTTACTTATTCAACTCTAAGTGCTTTCATTTCTTTGTAAAGTTGTCCGTCTTCACCTTCAGCAATGACCACAACCCGGTAACTTCCTTTGGCTTTTGTTCCGTCTAGCAAGAAACCATCCCATTCAAAAACCGGATCATTTGAAGTAAACACTTCATTTCCTTGTTGGTCTTGAATAGATACATAAAACACATCTAATCCTTTGCTGTTAATCTTGAAATAATCATTGATTCCATCACCGTTTGGCGTAAATACATTCGGAATTTTGCCCAGTTTAGATGTACCTTGAATCACGATTTCTTTTTTGCTTGAATTTACTTGTCCATCACCATAAACAGTCATCAACACCTCATATGTTCCAGGACGATCGTATTGATGTTCAATTCTGTCACCTATAGCCGTTTTTCCGTCACCAAAATCCCATTCTACAGATCCATGATTTTTAGCATTTGAATTAAACGTCACCGTATTATCTTCAAGGAAATCTATTTGTAGTTTACTTTCAATTTCAGCCTTTTGAATCGGATTTACTGTAGGATTATTTGCTTGATCATCTACCTGGTTGTTTTCTTCTTTTTCTTCAACAACAGGAGGGTTTACACCAGGATTAGTAATGTTCTGATTGACAATAAATCCATTACTTACCGCATTACTCGAGAGCACACTCTCTAATAAATCATCATCTATGTCTTCAGATGTATAATTAAGGTTATTTAATTCTTTTTCAATTTCGTCTTTATGTTCTTGAATTACTGGATCACTGGTATCGGCCACTAAAATAGTCTCGCCTATTGCTTGAACATCTCCTTCTTCGGCCAACAACTCTTCTTGATGGTCAATCAATTCAGTGTTTTCCACTATAGGTTGTTCTGTTGTATCATTAGTATTAGCATACCAAATTGCTGCTGTTGTCGCCCCAACAATTCCAACTATTGAAGCCACTTTAGTGAAGCCAGATATTCCTGCACTCCCAGAAGCACCAGCAGAGCCTTGAACAGACTGCTGAATTGCATTCCAAGCTGAAGGATCAACGTTTCCTTCAAAGTTTTCAAACTTTTGCTTGAACAATTCTTCTATGTTAATATTATCTTTCACTTTCTTCTACAATATTTCTGTCAATCAAAATCTTCCTAAGCATTTTTTTTGCTCGAGAGTATTGTGATTTTGATGTGCTCTCAGTTACTCCTAACTTTTCTGCTATTTCTTTATGCGAGTAGCCTTCTATGGCAAACAAGTTAAATACCACTTTATACCCTTCAGGAATGGAATGGATTACTTTCAATAAATCTTCTGCGTTCAGAGACTCCACTGTGTAATCATCTGAATCTAGGAGAAAACTAACCGAATCCACATCTACATTTTTTTGATGTTTTTTTCCTTTTCTATAGGCATCTAGTGCGGTATTTACCATAATTCGTCTCACCCAACCCTCTAAGGAACCTTTGTTTTCAAAATCTGGTAGTTTATTAAATATCTTAATAAAACCATCTTGCAAAACATCTTGTGCTTCTTCGTAATTATTGGTGTAACGAAGGCAAACCCCCATCATCTTCCTAGCAAACTTGTCATAGAACTTTCGTTGAGCAATCGTATTTCCGGCAACACATTCCTTCACTAGGTTTTCATCCGTCATAGCTACTCTTTCAATTATCTAGACTAAAGTTATCAAATAAAAGTTGCACGTCAGATTCAATAAATTTTATTTCCTTAAATTCGTGAGCAATATTTTTTTGCCTACTAACCCTCAAAACACCAATGAAGGCGAACTTCACACTACTAACTTTTGCCCTATTATCGGGTACATTGACATTTGGGAAAATAAAGCAACCAAAAACTGGTTTGTGGAAAGCACAGCTCACTCTCAATAGTACTTATGCACTCCCATTTCAAATGACATTGGACAAATCAAAGCAAGGTCCAGAATTAACCATAATAAATGGCAATGAAGAAATCGTGCTGACTCAATTCCAATATGATTCAGATTCTATTATTGTCCCGTTTCCTGCTTTTGCATCAGAGTTAAAATTCAAAGTAGCGAATAAAAAATCCGTAAAAGGATTCTGGTATAATCATGCTAAAAAAGGAAATTACTATTTACCGTTCACGGCAAACTTTGCCCCAGAAGAGGGAAGGTATCCTGATGATGAAGTTGAATTTAATGTTGACGGCAAATGGGAAGTTATTTTTGATTATCATAAAGAGAATTCTGAAAAAGCCATTGGAGTCTTTAATAACTGTAGTACTAAATGCGGGTATGGGGGTTACTATTCGAATAAAGTAATTGGTACCTTTTTAACTGAAACAGGAGATTATAGATTTCTTGAAGGAGCAACGATTAATGACTCTTTATATTTATCCACTTTTGATGGCTCGCATGCTTTTTTATTCACAGCAAAGTTTAAAAACGATACACTGTGGGGTAATTTTTTATCGGGCAAACATTACGAAACTAAATGGTATGCTGTAAAGAACGAAAATGTATCTATTGGCAATCCAGACTCACTGACCTATTTAGTTAACAAAGATCCTATTTCATTTAGTTTACCCAATGCTGATGGCGGTACATTTAATTACCCGGCGGATGCAGTATCAGGTAAGGTGACATTAATCCAAATATTAGGAACTTGGTGCCCTAATTGCTTGGATGAAAGCAGATACATCAAAACGTTAAGAGCAAAATACCCAGAAGAACTAGAAGTTATAGCTGTAGCTTTCGAAACTCAAAAGGATACTGAATCCAGAATTCAAAAAGTAAATGATTACAGAAAAAATCTGAACTTAGATTATCAGTTTGTCATTGGAGGATCTGCATGTAAATCATGTGCTAATGAGCTCTTTCCAATGCTCAATGAAATCATCTCTTTTCCTACCTTAATTGTTATTGATAAAAAAGGAGAAATCAGAAAAATCCACACCGGTTTTAATGGACCTGGTACAGGTAAGTATTATAATGATTTCGTATCTGAAACCAACGCTTTTATAAAGGAATTAATTGAAGAATAAATTAACAAGGAATCTTGTTAACTCTTCTTTCATGACGTCCTCCTTCAAATTCTGTAGTAAAGAAAGCTTCTACCATTTCTAGTGCTAAGCCTTCATCCACAAATCGAGCAGGTAATGCAATAATATTAGCATCATTGTGTTGTCTCGCTAACTCTGCAATCTCTACCTTCCAACAAAGTGCAGAACGAATTGCTTTGTGTTTGTTAACGGTCATATTAATACCATTACCTGATCCACAAATCACCACACCTAACGTTCCTTCATTAGCAGATACATATTCAGCAACAGGATGTCCAAAATCTGGATAATCAATGCTTTCTTCAGAATAACAACCAACATCTTTTATTTCGAATCCTTTTGATTCTAATAATTGCATGACTTTTTGCTTCAATTCAAATCCGGCATGATCACAGCCTATAGGAACAACTTTATTCATAGAATAATACTTTTGACAAAGTTAATTTTATCCTGAATGTACAGCTTGTTTCTAATGTTCATAATTATTAACATCTTTTCGATATAAATTTCAAGACCAATAAAAACGGGAAACTAAGGGCTAAACAGTTTTCAACAAAACCATTTTTCAATTGTTTAAAATGTGTCAAACAATTTGTATTAAATTGCAATTAAAAATTTTGTTTCGTTAAAAATTATTTCAGGTATACAAATAATCGAAACAACTAGGTTGAAAACTGATTTTATTTAAGCAGATTTATTGACAGAAAAAGCAACCAAACTAAATTTAATTTTACCCACATCAACAATCGTAAAGCAATTGTTAATAAACTAGGTTAAGGTCTTCTAATGAACCCTTTAAGTCTATTACAAAATGTGGATTGAAGTTTGATAACTTTGAAATAAAGAGAAAAAAAACATTTTGAACGATACTTATCAACATATCAACAGCCCTAATAATAATAGTAATCTTCTCTTCTTTCTAAAAAAAATTTATTGTTCATTATTATTAATTGGGATTTGTTCGTTTGGATTTTCCCAAGATGAAATTGATCCTAATGGATTTAATCAATTCTTTTACAAAAGTGGTGAACTTGCCTCTGAAGGAAATTTTTTAAATGGCGCTCCTGATGGATTGTGGAAATCATATTATAAAAATGGAGAATTAAAATCAAAAGGATTTAAGGTCGCCGGCGCATCCGATAGTTTATGGTTTTTTTATCGAGAAGATGGTACGTTAGAATCTACTTTTAATTACGAAAATGATCTGAAAAATGGATGTGCAACATTCTATGATTCATCTGAAGTAAAAACGAAAGAAGTCTTTTTTGTGGATGGGAAAAGACAAGGAGAATCACTGTGGTTTTATCCAGATGGAAAAATCAAGAAAAAATTAACATTTGAAAATGATAAAGAGAGTGGAGTAGCCGCGCTGTTGGATACTAATGGATTTGTCATTGCCGAAGAAGAATATTCGAACGGATATTTAAGAGATGTAAAAAAATACAATGAGTTAGATGAAAATGGCAACAAGACGGGTGTCTGGCGTGAATATTTCCCAAATGGTCAAATCAAGAGTGAGACTTCTTACAAAGGTGGTTTGAAAGATGGACTTTCAAAAGAGTATGATAAAGACGGAAAATTGTTGAGCATCAATCAAATGTCAAAAGGAAATGAAGCTTCTGATCCTGGAGGAATCGTCATTATTGATTTGTACAAGGAGTATTTTGATAATGGTAAAGTCAAATTGGTTGGAGGATTAAATAAGGGAAAAAAATCTGGTATTTTCAGAGAATATGATAGAGACGGAAACTTAAAAAGAGCTTATATCTATAAGTTGGATACGTTACTTTCTGAAGGTATGCTGTTGGCTGGTGGAATATTTACAGATGAATGGATTAATTATTATCCCAACGGAACTATAAAATCTAAAGGGTCTTTTAGTAATGGTTTAAAAGATGGCAAATGGATATTCTATTATCCTGACGGTAAGAAAGAGCAAGAAGGTAAATTTAAAGAGAATGTACTCAATGGTTCATGGGTGTGGTATTACCAAAACGGGCAAATTAAAAAGACAGAAAATTTTAACAGAAAGGGACTCCTTGAAGGAGAATTGGTAGAGTATGATTCTTTGGGAAATGAAATAACTAAAGGGGAATATTACAATGGTGTTCAAGAAGGAGCTTGGTTTTATCATGTAGGCGATTTTAAAGAAGTAGGTTCTTTTATTGGTGGAGCAAAAGATGGTGAATGGATTCATTATTATCAGAATGGTAAAATTGCGTTCAAAGGCAATTATTCAGATGGTGAAGCCAAAGGAAAACACTATTATTATCATCAGAACGGTATCAAAAAAACAGTTGGGAAATATGTTGGCGGTCAAAAACACGGCATTTGGCGATCTTTTTCTGATAAGGCTGAATTGATTGAAACCATCCATTATAGGGCAGGAGAAGTATTTAAAATCAATGGTTTTAAAATCAATAAAATTGAAGAAGAATGATTGATCTTGAAGGTAGTTTTGAAGTTTCAAGTTCCGATCAGAAACAAGATGCACTGATAAAGATTTATAATCTATCAGCCTTCATTCTTATACCCATTTTTTCAAGCTATTTAATTGCAGAGCATTTCATGGATTTTGAGATGAGTTTATTTCAAAAATCTCAATTAATTTATGTTCTATGCATGCTGGGAGTGGCGCTTATCATTTCGAGAATAAATCTGATTAAACAGCAATTTCACCTCTTTCATTATTGCTTTTTATTTGGTGTAATCTTGATTGGTTTGGTTTGGTTCTCTTATGAACCTAATAATATTCAGGCGGCCATCTTAATTTTATCTGCAAACATTATTGGGGTCGTTTTGTTGAATCCCAAAATAACAGTAGGTTTTTACACAGTGGTTTTCATAACCTTTGTAATTCAGCAGTTTTTATTGAAAAGAGCTTTTCCTGAGCTAACCTTAGTTTTTGCGGTAGCCGCTGTTGTGATATCCATCTTTAACTTTTGGAGATTCAATTTGAATCGTGAGTTAAACCTGACCAGAAAGAACTTCAAAGGATTTTTTAATGCATCAAAAGAGCAGATTTATGTGTTATCTAACAACCTTGAAATTTTAGATTTAAATGAGAGTGCAGAACAATATTTAGCTAATAAGAACTGCTTCAATGTAAAAGGAGAGTTATTCAATCAATTAATGATTCCGGCTACCTCTGCATGCATGACAAGTATGGATTACGCCATACAAGAGTGTCGAAAAAATGGGACTGCGCGTTTTCAAGCGAGTTGTTCAGTACGAACAGATGAACATGTTATCCCGAAAGAATTCACCTTATCAAGAAGTAAATACTTTGATCAAGAAGTTTATTTGATGACTGTTCGTCAAATTCAAGAACAGAAAAAATATGAAGAACAATTAATTCAGAATAAAGAGAACATTATTCAGGTTCTGGAGAATATTTCTTCGTTTGTATTCAATATTATTTTTGATGAGAGAGAACGCTTTAAACATAAAGTAGAGTACGTTTCTTCAAAAGTAGAAGAGGTATATGGATACTCGATTGATGAATATATTTCATTGGTAAAAGCAGAAAAAATATCACGTGATCGTCATCCTGAAGATCAAGAAAAAGTAAACAAATTATTTGAAGAACTTTTAGCTGAATGTGGTAGCGGCGAGTGGCGTTTCAGAATGAAGGTGCATGGCGAGTGGCGTTGGATAGAAGAAAAAATCTCAATAGCTGACAATAAAAACGGAACGAAAACACTTTTTGGAATAGTTAAAGATGTCACAAAAGAAATAGAACGTGAACAAGCCTTGCTCGACTCCCAAAAGAAATACAAACAACTTTTTGAATTGAATTTGGCAGGTGTTTACAAAACGCATGTTGATGGAACAATCCTAGAATGCAATGAGTCGTTTGCTAAGATGCTGGGTTATGATAATGTAGAAGATATTATCAATGTCAACACCAATGAGATCTATTACAATGATGGTCACAGAGATGCATACATAAAAGACTTAAGAGAGAAAAAACACCTATCCAATTACCTAACAATCATCAAAAGAAAAGATGGTCGTAGACTCATATTAAACAACAACGTTTCTTTGGTTCAAGACGATCAAGGAAATTATAATTGGATTGTCGGAACATTAGTAGATGTGACAGAGCTCCATGAAACAGGAGTAGCACTTACTCAAAGTGAAGAGAAATACAGGCTATTATTTGATTCTTCAAACAGCGCAATTTTATTGTTATTGATGGATGAAGAAAACTCATTTGTCATGGATGCTAATCAGAAAGCAGAGGAGTTGTTTGGAATTAATGAATCAGAGTTAATAGGTAAAAAACTAAAGACCCTTACAGATTTAACCTATCGAGAAATTGTTGACGAAATCAAGGAATTGATGGAAAACAATGAGCGATTTGATGGTGAATGGGTGTTCACAAAAGGCAATGGCGAAAAATTTGATGCAGAGGTTTCTTTTGCACCTATCAAGCTTCAAGATGAGCGTGTTGTACAATTGCTCATAAAGGATATTTCTTCACGAAAAGAATATGAAAACGAACTCTTAGAGAGTAGACTAAGCTTTAAAAACATTGTTGATAATTCTCCTTCTTCAATAATGATATTTACAGAGGAGCGATTGGTGTATTTAAATACTAATGCAGAAAAATTGTACTTCAACACCTTTAAAACAAAGTCGAGAAATCTTTTTAAAATCTTCCCTGAGCACCTTGAATACTTAATCCGTGACTTGATAAAAGAAGCAGATTCTGAAATCAACTCTTACACTGAAATATCGTTGGGAGAAGACGATCATTCGTTTAACATTAATGTGGTTAAGATTACTTACAATAACAAACCTTCGTACCTCATTATTTTGGATGATATATCCTTACAAAGGGAGTATAATGAGCAAAAATTACGTGCCGAAATTGCTGAGGATACCAATAAGAGATTACAGGCCGAAATTGAAAGTCACAAAAAGACACAGAAATCACTCAAAGAATCATCATCAAGATTACAAGCCTTACTTGAAAGCACAGCAAACCTTTATATGTTGTCTTTAGATAAAAACCTAAAAGTGGTTGACTTCAATAAACACTTCGTCAACATGATTATTGACAAGCTAGGTAAAGAAGTAAAGGTAGGTGATGACTTCCTGAGTATTTTTCCAATGGAAGAATATGGGGAAAATTACATCACAAAAAAATTAAAAGAAGTACTTCAAGGTAAAACCCTTGAATTGATTTCTCACTTTCCAACAAAAGAAGGAGAGATGTGGTTAGAAACGTTCATGAATCCAATTATAACGGATGAAGAGGGGGTAGAAGAAATTTCATTCATTGCTCACGACATCACAGAGCGTGAATTAAATCGTGAGAAGTTATTGATGTCTGAGCGAAACAACCAAGCAATTTTGGTGGCCATACCAGACATCTTGTTTAAAATTGATAGAGCAGGAAATATCATTGATTTTAGAAAGTCTTCTGAGATGGAAGAAGCTTCCTATCAATTGTTATTTAAGGTAGATCAAGTCATAGGATTAAACATTAATGAAGTATTTCATGATCAATCCATTGCTAATGAAATAATCAGGCATGCGCATCATTGTTTGAATGAAAATGATCTGATTACACATAACTTCTCAGTTGATACACCTAATCAAGGCTTCAAAATTCACTTTGAGAATCGTTACTCAAAACTGAATGAAAACGAAGTGGTGGTTATTTCAAGAAACGTGACGGATACCATAGAGAATGAGAAAAAACTAATCGAGTCTGTAAAAGAAAAAGAGGTGTTATTGAAAGAAGTGCACCACCGCGTAAAGAACAATTTGCAGGTTATTAACAGTATCTTGAATTTGCAATCCTCCTATGTGAAAGATGAAGAAACGCTGCAAATTATTATAGAAAGTCAGAACAGAATTAGGTCCATGTCGTTTATCCATGAGAGTCTATACCAAACAAAAGACTTTACTCACATTAGTTTTGATAATTACATCAGCACACTCATTAAAAACTTGGTGCAGTCTTATGAGGTAAGAGCAAATCAAATAGAACTAGAATTGGATATAGAAAAGGTTGACTTGGCGCTAGACCAAGCCATTCCGTGTGGATTAATTTTGAATGAGTTGATCACCAATGCGTTGAAATACGCTTACCCAGATGGGGAAAAAGGGGTCATATCAATTCAAGTTGCAAGTGAAGGTTCTGATATACAGATATCTGTAAAGGATTATGGTGTCGGTTTGCCGAAAGGTCTCAATATTGCTGAATCTGACTCTTTAGGTTTGAGTTTGGTAGACACACTAGTGAGTCAACTAGACGGTGAATGCACTGTAAAAACGGATAATGGAACCGAATTTTTAATTATCTTTGCTAAGCAAGAATAGTACCTATGCCGAAAACAAACGTTTTAGTAGTTGAAGATGAAAGTATCGTATCGAAAGATATCCAGCACAGCTTGAAGAAGCTTGGATACAATGTAGTAGGTGCAGCTTCAACTGGAGAAAGAGCGTTTGAGTTAGCGCAGTCTGAAAAACCAGATATTATCTTAATGGACATCATGTTAAAAGGTGATATGAATGGTATCGAGACGGCATCTAGAGTTAAAGAAGAGCTTCAGATTCCGGTAATTTATTTAACTGCGTATGCAGATGAATCAACACTTGAAAAGGCAAAAGTGACAGAGCCATATGGTTACATCATCAAACCTTTTAAAGAAGTTGACTTGCACACATCTATCGAAATGGCTTTGTACAAATTTTCGAAAGAAAAAGAAGTGCTTAAAGCAAGAGATTTATTCTATTCGATTATTGAAAACAAAGACTCTAAAGATTTCATCTTCGTTAAGTCTAAGAGTAGATTGGTGAAAATTAAAACGGCCGATATTTACTTTGTTGAAGCCTTAAAAGATTACGTGGTAATCAATACGCTTGATAGTAGATACACGATTCATTCAACAATGAAAGATATCGTGACTAAATTAGAGCCAGAAAACTTCATTCGCGTTCACCGTTCTTTCATTGTAAGATTAGATAAAATTTCTTCAATTGAGTATCCGAACCTACACCTAGAGAATGACAAAAAAATTATTCCAATTGGTGGTTCATTTAAAGACGATTTGATTAAGAAATTGAACTTAATCTAATTCGTATTCTTTTTTGAGATCATAGACATCTCTGAACAACTCATTAATTTCCTCAGGATTGGTTCCGTCATAAAAACCTCTAATTCTTCCATCTGGGTCAATTAAGGCAAAATTTTCAGTGTGTAAGAAATCAGATTCACCACCATGTTCAAAGTTCGGATCAGCTTCATCAGGAACAATAAGATAGGATTTTCGAGCCATGGTGTAAAGTTCTTTTTTACTACCAGTGAGAAACCACCACATACTTGAATCCGCCTCAAATCGATTTGCATAGCGGTAGAGCGTCTCAACCGTATCAACTGAAGGATTCACAGTATGACTTAATATTCTGAAGCTAGAATCGTCTCTAAACTCTTTTTGAACGCGTTGAAGTTGGGTCGACATCTTTGGACAAATTCCACCACAGGTGGTGAAGAAGTAATCTACCACCACTATTTTTCCTTGAATATCTTGCTTGGTAATCGTATCTCCCAGCTGATTTAAAAAAGCAAAATCGCCAATTGTATGATCAGAAGATTTATCCTGAAGTGTAGGATCAACCAACATAGGGTTTACATCTGCAGGACTGTATATACGGAGACGATTGTTTTCAGAGCGGTTTGAACCAGCTTCTGGATCTTCAGAAAAATGCGCCATGTTGATAAATCCAGCAATGCTGATTCCAATGGCTGCAATAACAACAAAAAGAACAATTCTTAATCGCATAACACTCTTTTTACAAAGGTCGCGATAATTAATTATTCTGCCGCAACAACTGAAATAGCTTTCAATGAACGATCAATATCATAAATCAAATCCGCGATATTCTCAACACCAACTGACAAACGAATTAAAGATGAAGTAATGCCTAATTTTTCTTTTTCTTCTGGTGAAACACCCGCATGTGTCATGGTAGCAGGATGTTGAATTAATGATTCTGTGCTCCCTAAACTTACAGCAAGCTTGATCAGTTTCAGTTCATTAATGAATGCAAAAGCTTCTTTTTCTCCTCCTTCTATTTCAAACGATAGCATGGCTCCTGCAGATTCGCATTGCTTAGCGAAAACAGCTCTTTTTTCTCCTTGAAGAAAACCGAGATAATGAACCTGTTTTATTTTGTCATGATTATTCAAATATTGCGCTACATCAGCTGCGTTTTGAGCTTGTTTATCCATGCGTACTTTTAAGGTTTCTAAACTACGCATCAATAGCCATCCGGTCCATGGCCCAGCCATATTACCCATGAATGTTCGCATAGTTTTCATTCGGGTGATTAACTCTTTTGAGCCCAAGCATGCACCTGCTATGACATCAGAGTGACCTCCAATGTATTTCGTTGCTGAGTACAACACCAAATCAGCACCATGTGATAAGGGGTGTTGCCACAAAGGTCCCATGTATGTGTTGTCCACAGCAACCAGAGTTTGTTTTTCATGGGTCGAAAAATGTTGTGCGATAGCAGAACACATTTCAATATCTATTAAATCATTCGTTGGATTAGCAGGTGACTCCACGTAAACCATGGCAAGTTTATCTGCATGTCCAGTTGCTTCTACTAAGCGGATGATTTCTTCTTGAGTTTGATTTGGGTAAAAACCAACGGTGTGAATGCCATATTTTGCAAGAATCTCTTTAATGAAATGGTCTGTTCCTCCATAAACAGGATTGCTATACAACAGCAAATCACCTGGCTTCAAAAACTCCATAAACACGGTTGAAATGGCAGACATGCCACTTTCAAAAACAGCACAATCTTCTGCTTTGTCCCACAGACATAAACGGTTTTCCAAGATTTCTAAATCAGGATTGTTAATACGACTGTATATCAAACCCAACTCTTCTTTTTCTTCTTTTTCACGTAAACCATACGCTACCTCAAAAAAGGCTTTTCCCTCTTCTGCAGATTTAAATACAAAGGTGGAAGTTTGAAAAATAGGACATTTGATAGCGCCTTCTGACCACTCAGGTGAGTAACCGTAGGACATCATTAAGCTTTCTGGAGAATAATTATGTGACATGTTTGCTAGTTTTCTACAAATTTACGAGAGGATAAATTCTTATACTATAGATGTGATTAAATAAAGAAATTATTATTGTAAATAGTACGTGTTGTAGAAAAAAATTCTATAATTGTTGGAGAAAGATGCTGAAAACAGAAAAGACAACTTTATGGAGCTAGATCAAACGGATAAGAAACTTTTAGGTTTATTAGAAGAAGATGCGACAATGACAATTAAGCAATTGGCCGCGCATTTGAATCTAACTGTTACACCGGTGCACGAACGTGTAAAAAAATTGAAGAAGGCCGGAATAATAGAAGCGGTACAGGCAAAAATCAATCGACACAAAATTGGATTAAGCATGATGGTGATTTGTGAAGTAACCATGGACAGTCACACCAAAGAGAGTATCCAACTATTTGAAAGTGAGATTGCCAAGCTTGATGAAGTGAAAGAGTGTCTGCATGTTTCTGGAGTTCATGATTATATGCTGAAAGTAGTGCTCACCGACATGGACAGTTACCGTGATTTCATCATGAATAAACTGTCAAAAATTAAAGGGGTGGTGAACGTAAATAGTTCTTTCGTTTTACACGAACTAGAGCGAAAACAGTACTTCGCGGTTAAAGCTTGATACCGGCAACGCAAACATCATCCACTTGCTCGGTTCAAACACTTGTTTTTAAAAAAAGATCCTAATTTAAGGATGAAAAACCGTTTGAATAATGTCCATTGAAGTCGCTGCAATTATTGTAATATCCGCTATTGTCTTAACATTACTGATTTACTTTGGTATTTTTTTTCACTGTCTATTTACTCGCCTTAATCACATCAAATGGAAAGATTTAAAAAATAGCGAAGAAGCATCTGAGGTTTTGAAAAGACGCATGAAATGGCCAGTTATTATGGTTTTTGTGATGTTTTTCTTGAGCATAATCTTTATCATCCTGAATGGAGTGTATTTCAGCACTTAAAAAAAACAAAAAGGCCAGCACTAGTCTCGCAGTGCTGTGAAATATGGATAAAAGGCTAATTACTCAGCAAGCTTAGTTGCGATACTTAACTCGTCTAATTGTTCTTTATGCAAGCTTGACGGTGAATCAATCATTACATCTCGTCCGCTATTGTTTTTTGGGAAAGCGATATAATCTCGAATTGATTCAGAACCACCCATGGTTGCAACCAAACGGTCAAATCCAAAAGCGATACCACCGTGTGGCGGTGCACCATATTCAAAGGCGTTCATTAAGAATCCAAACTGTTTCTTAGCTTCTTCATCTGAAAAACCTAATAATTCAAACATGCGCGCTTGCAATCCTTTATCGTGAATACGAATAGACCCTCCTCCTAATTCTACACCGTTCATGGCTAAGTCATATGCATTGGCTCTAACTTTACCAGGTTCTGTTTTTATCAGTTCAATATCTTCTGCTTTTGGAGAAGTAAACGGATGGTGCATGGCGTGGAATCTAGATGTTTCTTCATCCCACTCTAATAAAGGAAAGTCAACCACCCAAAGTGGCGCAAAAACATTTGGATTTCTTAATCCTAATTCATTCCCCATGTGTAATCTCAACTCATTCATTTGAGACCTTACGGTATCCGTATCACCGCTTAATACCAATAATAAATCTCCCGCTTGGGCACCAGCTGCCTTCGCCCATTCAGCTAAATCTTCCTGAGAGAAAAACTTGTCGACAGATGACTTGAATGTTCCGTCTTCATTGCATTTACAGTAGATCAAACCTTTCGCTCCGATTTGAGGTCTTTTCACCCAATCAACAAGGGCATCTAGTTGTTTACGAGTGTATCCAGCACATTGCTCAGCATTAATTGCAACAACCAATTCAGCAGAATCAAATACACCAAATCCTTTTCCTTGGGCAACTGCATTTAGGTTGACAAATTCCATCCCAAATCGGATGTCTGGCTTGTCAGAACCGTAACGCTCCATTGCTTCTGCATAGGTCATTCTTGGAAAATCTTCACTGAAC
>Ga0189274_100255_pt1 | contig 16773 bp, 13 predicted proteins | sample N5B1minimetaG_FD_130323 | JGI IMG/M metagenome (GOLD analysis project Ga0189274, IMG submission 130323) | Marine microbial communities from the Costa Rica Dome - N5 B1 mini metaG | ecosystem: Environmental > Aquatic > Marine > Oceanic > Photic zone | place: Costa Rica: the Eastern Pacific...
AAGGAAAGCGTATCTATGCACCCTGAGGTGGTCCAAACCGTTAAAGACACATCATAACTACCAGGATTTTGATAAGTATGAATTGGATGAAAATCACTCGAGGTAGCTCCGTCTCCAAAATCCCAAAAGGCAAAAAGTTCAGTGCTTGATTCTGAAAAATTTGAAAATTCTATTTGGTAAGGTGCACATTTTAAATCATCCGGAATATTAAAATTAATAGTAGAAGGTGCAGCAACCAAGACTTCTTCAGTATGTGTTGTTTGACACGATTCATAAAAAACAGTATAGCTCACTTCTTTCAGCCCGCTACTGCTATAAACCACATTAGAAGGATTCTGAATACCAGAAACCGCTGGATTCGCATCTAATCCAAAGTTCCATTCAAAAGAAGATCCGGTAGAAGGGAAAACTCCCTGACCCTGGAAACTAAAATTATTTGAACTAACACATTGAGGTTCTGGAGCTTCAAAAAAAGCTTCTATTTCTTCATAAACGGTAACATCTATACTTGCGGTATCTGTGCAAGCACTTCCTGGGTTTGCTATCAATGTGACCGTATATGTTCCCGGACTTGTATAGGTATAGGACGGAAAGAACAAATTAGAAAAATCTTCAGTTGTATTGGGGTCACCAAAATCCCATAAGTAAGAACTAGTGCCATAAGATAAGTTATCAAACTGGATGGTTAACCCTTGACAGTAACTCTCAAAATAATCCATTTCTTCTTGAGCTGGCAATATGGCTTCTGGTCCGCACTGAGAAAATGTAATATTGTCAATCGCCAAATCATTTCCAAAGCCTCCATCAGCATTATTCATAAGCGCTAAACTAACTGATGTTTGACCCGGTCCGGTTGTGAAGGCAAATCCGTAGGTCACCCACTCTCCTGTTGCAGAAATATCACCTGTGTTATATTCTTCAGCCCCATCAATTAAAAAAGAAACATTAGGCTTTATATGAGCAAGATCGCCTCCTAAATTGAATATGTCGCATGAAAAAACATAGGTTGAATTTTCACATAATCCATCCACTTCGTGCTGGTAGAACAAACCTGGATCATAACTCGCGTTCACTACCATCATGTAGCCATTTGGATCCGAACTATTATCTTGAATGAGGTACCAATCCCAACCAAAATTCCAGGCACCTATATCATTTGTAATACAATAGGAGCCATCATCAGGTGGTGGGCTCGTTGTATAGGTGTATCCAGGCGCTATCCCAGGGTCGGTGGCTAATACGTTTGCTGTACCCGATCCAAAATCACCCTCAGGAAATAAGTTAGGACCGAGGGGCCCATCACAAAATTGAGACAACAGGATAAATGAAAAATTTACTGATAGTAATGTTAAAAGAGCTTTCATTATTTCAGCACCATCACATGGCCTTGAACTTCTATCGGCATTTCGGTTTTGAAATCTGTATAAACAATACGCCAAATGTAAGCGCCATCTGGCACCAATTGACCATTTGCCGTGCCATCCCATGACGCATTCATTTCATTCGCCGAATAAATTAATTCACCCCATCTATTATAAATGTATAACTCAATCACTTGATCTTCATAAAGCACCGGCTGGAACACATTGTTGTATTCATCACCATTTGGGGTAAATGCATTAGGTACGATTATCGGGAGTACTGGCGTAACAGTAATTTGCGCTTGAGCTCGATCACTGCAGCCATATTCATTATAAACGATTTGCCAAGGATGATAGACTCCAGGCTCATCATAGAAATGCCAAACGGTGTCTAGTGGAGAGGTTTGATAATCACCAAAATTGTACCATGACTCAACGGCATCTATCGATTCATCCATGAAATAAAAATTGGCCTCATACTCATTTGCCTCAGGCGGGGTCACCGAAAATCCAGCGGTTGGACTCGGGAATACTTCAATCAAAGCAGGTCTCGTCATGGTTAGCGTATCAATACAGCCTTGTTCTGTCCAAATAGTTAATGTAATATCATACACTCCAACATCATAGACATTTACAGGATGCGTCTCAGTTGAAGTGGTCCCATCACCCAAATCCCAAAATGAATAGATAGGCGTGCTTGCAGTTGATAAATTAACTAATTCAGCCGTGTAAGGAGCACAACGCACTTCATCCAAAATCCCAAAATTGATTTGTGGCGGACCAGCCACCTCAACAGTTTCTGTTGTTGTGGTTGCACATTGGTCAAAATAAACTTTAAAGGTCACATCATGTTCACCTGGACTCAAAAAGGAAATACCGGTCGGACTTTGATCTGTTGAGGTAGAAGGATTAGCATCACCGAATTCCCATTCAAAGGTTGATCCTACAGCTGGAAAAGTTCCTTCACCAACAAAATCATACGAATTGCCAATTACGCATTGAATAGGTGGTACCTCAAATTCTGCTTCAATTTCATTATTTACAATAAAAGTTCCAACAGAGGTATCTGTACATGGCCATCCTGGATTAACAATCATCATCACTTCATAAGTTCCAGGTCCCGGATAAGTGTAAGATGGTTCAAATTCAGAACTGACATCAGTAGTGATACCGTCAACACCAAAATCCCAGGAATAATTGGTGCCGCCCCAAGATTCGTTCTCAAAATCAATTGTCAACCCCTGACAATAAGAAACGAATGTACCTAATTCTTCTTGCTGCGTTAATTCTGCTTCTAGCTCAATTTCACAGTTGAATACCCTAAAAAGAAAGTCTCTTGTACTGGTTCCGATTAAGACACCATTTCTGTACTCTTTGACACAAACACCCACGGCGTATAAACCTGATGCCTCTGGTTCAGCTAAGAGTTGTCCAGTATTTGGATCAATCGTGATGGTACCGTTAACAAATGGGTTCGTTGCACTGGCTCCTGTCCCCCAAATCACTTCTTGGTATGGAGGAGGTGAAGCTGGATTTGGCGCCGGAGCGAAATTAGTTCCACCCTGATACGGGTCACACAATTCGTATTCCAGGACATCTCCATCTGGGTCGGTAGCAGAATGATCAAAATCTAGTTCAGTATTTGCACACAGCAAAAGTGGCGGAAAATTATTGAAGCGCGGGCTTGAATTTGAAGCTACAACATTCGTAGCCGGAATCTCTACTGTTAAGGTGAGTCCGGTATCTTCAGGGTTAGCTAGATTGGTAACATTAGGTCCACGACAGCATCTTTGGTAAGATAAAGTGTAGCCGTTAGACGAGGCTGGTAACGTCACTACCTGCTGGTAAATGGCTTCTTCAACACAAATATCTGAAGGTGCAGTCACACACGGATTAGAAAAGTTGACTGGCAACAGCTGTGAACCAGGAAACGGAATGGTAAAATTGTCGATTTGCACATCACTTCCGTTGAATACTGTAATTGGAAGGTTTTGATCAAACTCTGCACCATCTGAAAGACAGTCTCTGTATAGTTTTACCGTTACCCTGTAATCGTTATTTCCTAAATGATCATAATAGATTTCTCCACCCACAATGTGAGATGCTCCAACATGAAAGTAGGAGAATAGAAAAACTAATATCAGTAGTAGCCGTGACATGGGTAAAACAAAAATATTCAAAATCAACACTTTACACCTTACTTTTTGATAAAGTGTTTATTTCATTGATTAAACGCAAAAACTGCGCCAATAGTTGTGGATTTTAGAAATGAAATCCTAAACCAAAAGAAAACCTCCATTCGTCCAAGAATGTTGGATAGGTATTGGTGGTGTGTTTCCCAAAGATGTATCGTGTTTCAAAGAACAGATAAAACAACTTTTCTCCGTAAAATGAAAATCCAGCAATTGGAGAGCCTACGGGACTTGTAGCAATTTTGTATTCCACTTCTCCAGTATCGTCATTGAGCGTCCCATATTCAGAAGATTGCGCAATGGCCACCCCCGGTTGGAATCCAACATAAGGCTGAAATTTGTTCTCTAAGAAATGATAGAAAGCACCAAAATAAAGTTGATGATTCATACTAAAGCGCGGACGATCTCCAAATTGATTCAATAAATAAAATCCATCACCTCTCACATGTATCTTTTCTTTTTGGAATCCCAGGTAACCATGTAATTGAATGCTCTGGGTGCGCTCAGTCAACAAACCTGGTGAGAATGCCAAGGTTGTATTTATTCTCCAATCCCTCTCCTGACTTTGACCTAAACTAATTGAAGTCATAAAAATCAGAGAAATTACTAATGCCAATCTTACCATAAGTCTGCTATTCTGTAGTTAATACTAGCCGTAATGAGCACGTGACCTTCTACTCCTGTGCTGGAAGAGCCACCAGTGTGGTCATGAGTTACTAAATAAGGACCTGATCCTGTTGATTGGACTTCATAATCGAGGTGGTCACCTAAATGTAACATGTATTGTGCAGATAGACTGATATCAAAGCGATCAGTCACAAAAAAATGAGACCCTAGTCCGGCTTGAACAGCAGAACTCCAGCGAGTTACTATATCATCCGAGCGGTCTAAATAAGGCGTGCTAAAAGGAATCACCTGTGCATAATCAAAACAATGTCCCGCAACTGCATACGGAATTACTCTTCCAGTTCTGATGGGGTAAAACATAACAGACCAACCAATGTGTGCATTGTTTCGAGTGCCGGCTCCATCTAAATCTATATTGATCCAATCAGCAAACCACTCGGTATTGATAAAATCAAAAAATTGCCACCTCATTTGTCCTCCAACTCCTAAACCAGGGATATTATCATGTCCAAATAAACTGGTTGTTTGTCTCATACCCATTGAGAACTGACCTTTTTGCACTAAACTTTGACTGGGTGAATCATCTTGTGAAAATCCATGCAAAGAAAAGCAAGCAAGGGTTAAACAGCTAAGCAAAATTCTTTTCATATCAATACTAACTTGAAAAAGTTGCGAAATATTGTTTTGCAAGATAGCTAAATTCATTCTTAAATCTTTTAATTCTTAAATTAGCCTTGGTTTATGCAGGATTTTAAGTTTCATTCTTATGTGGAGTTTTATGACTTCTTAACTCCAGAACATCAGCAAATTACTTCTTTGCTAAAAGATATCATTCTGGATACCATCCCAGATGTAAAAGAAAAGTTAAGCTGGAATGTGCCATTCTTTTACAAAAAGAAAACCATTTGTTACGTATGGCCAGGCTCAGTTCCTTGGGGAAAAAAAACCTCTGAAGGTGTCACGCTCGGTTTTAACCAAGGTCATTTATTGGATGATCAAGGATACTTGGAGGCTGGAAATCGGAAACAAATTCACAATAAGGTATTTTACTCAATTGAGGAAGTGGAAAGAGATGTGGACATTTTGATTCAGCTTCTTGAAAAGGCAAACGCTCTTGATAAAAAAAAGTAAAGGAGGCTATGCTCAGGCCTCCCTTACCTCAGGGTCCCTCAAAAACCCAGTCGATTGGTCTCACCCAATCGCACACATGAAAAAGGTATACACTCAAAGGTAAAGTGGTTCAACAGCTCGGCATCTCAGAATGTGATTAGAGGATGATTCTGCAGGTTTTGTTGATGAACGGATGTCTTTAATTGAGGATAAAAGGTAAAATGACCAATCAAATGAACCCTCCTCCGATTTAGATGTTATTTTTGCAGTGATGAGCGGAGCATACAGCAAAGGATATTTACGATTAGCTTGGATTACTTTAGTTTTTATTTTTCTAGTAATCATTGCAGGCTCAGTGGTGCGTTCAACTGGGTCAGGAATGGGATGTCCAGATTGGCCAAAATGTTTTGATCAAATAATTCCGCCGACATCTGCAGATCAACTTCCTGCTGATTACAAAGATACCTACCGTACCTACCGTCAAGAAAAAGTAGAAAAGTTTGCAAGTTTCATAGAGCGATTTGGGTTTGATGAAGTCGCAGAAAACTTGAGAAATGACGAAACGCTTCTAATTGAACAAGACTTTAATGCGCTTAAAACTTGGGTTGAATACGGAAATCGTTTGGTGGGATTCATTGCAGGAAACTGTGTTTTGATACTATTTATTTGGACATTTATTCGCTACCGCCTTAAAAGAAAACTACTGCTTCTTACCTTTCTAAATCTGGTCTTGATGGGCATTGAAGCCTGGTTCGGGTCTATCGTAGTTGCGACAAACTTGGTTCCGTGGACAATTACCTTGCACATGTTCTTGGCCCTTGTTATAGTAGGCATTCAAATAAAAATTATTCGGATGATTCGAGACAAGTCGTACAACATCAATTTTGATCAACGATTCAAGTGGTTGTTTTACTTCACGATTGCACTCACGTTCATTCAAATTGTTCTTGGTTCACAAGTAAGGCAAGAAATAGACTTTATGGTCAAAGACTCTATTTCAAGAAGTGATTGGATCGCAAATATGGAAGGTGATTTTTACTTCCACCGCTCATTCTCGTGGGTATTGCTCTTTGCAAATGTTGGTTTGCTTTTCTGGAACAGGAAGCAAAATTATGGTATACCAACCCTAAAATGGATTGTAGGAATCGTTCTAATTGAGTTTGTTACTGGGGTCTTGTTTTCCTATGCCGGAATGCCTGCATTCACGCAACCAATTCACTTGCTGAGCGCATCCGTACTCCTTGGTATTCAATTTTTTACCCTTGAATACTTCGCTTACAAACGACAAAGTTTGATTTAATTTTATTTCTAGTTAAAAATTTTTCTAATTTCAATGGGCCAATAGAAAAATGGCAGTAAATTTGCACCTGCTTTAGTCAAAACAATTATTGATGCTAATTAAAAAAGTCATTCTAAGAAATAACGAACCGTTTGAATCTGCCATCCAACAATGGTGTGAGAAAAATAAAATTGCCGTTGAAATCTTTGACGGAAAAGAAAGTCTTTTCGAATTAGTTTCTGCCATGGTAATTATGCATGCAGATCACAATATCTCTAAAGAAAATAAAGACTTGAGAGATGCTATGGAAAAGAACCACCGTCCAACTCAAGAAATTGACATTAACGGAACAATGAACGCTTCTATTTCGTCATTGCGTTTCTGGATTGAGAACAACTCTCCAGAAAATATCTTGATGGTAGGTGATGACAAAATCTTAGAGAACACTCGATTTGAAGAGTACTTTAAGAATCTTGAGCAACATTTGAATTAACAAGCATACTTATTGACCCGGAACTTTGTACGTCCATTGGTCATTTTCCCAGACATAATACATTGAAAGGTGCTCGAATGCCTGAAGAATTGCTGCTTGCTTTTTTTCTTCTGTAGCGTCTGTTTGCATTATCTTTTCCATATTCATGGAAGATGAAGAAGCTGCACTGGCAGCCGCCGACCCTGCTGCTTTTGTAATTTGACCTCCCACACCACCAATCATATTCCCAAGCGCGTTACCTGCCATGTTGACGCCAGCATTAACAGCTGCTGCTTTTCCAGCCTGCTTCATAGCGTTTTTCATAATTTCATCTTGATCAGGGGTAACTACTGCTACCGTCTCAAGCGGGGTATCTTGGTTGGCAGCTTTAAATTTTAGTTTAATCATCATTCCATCTTCTTCTTGCGAAACGATTAATGGTCGGATACTTTCGAATGTTTTTTCCATAAAAAAAGGCACCTGTTGAAGTGCCTTTAAGATAATGAAAACTTTTAATTATTTGATTTCCAACATTTCAACATCAAAAATCAAGTGTGAGTTTGCCGGAATCCCTGGTCGAGCATTCGCACCATAAGCTAACCAGTGTGGAATAATCAACTTGATTTTGCCACCCACACTCGCCAACGGAATACCTTCATCCCATCCTTTAATCACTCTACCGGCTCCAACAGGAAATTCGAACGGTTTATCTCTGTCTCTTGATGAATCAAATTTAGAACCATCTAATAAAGTGCCTGTATAATGAACAGAAACAGTTTGTCCTTTGGCAGGGTGAGTACCGTTTCCTTCTTTTTCAATAATATACATCAAACCTGATTCTGTTTGTTTCGCAGTTGGAAAACGATCTTTCATTTCACTTTTAAATTCTTCAGCTAAACGCTTTTTCTCTGCCGCCATGTCTTTGATACTGACTAATTCGAAATCAAACGTCAAGGTTGCCTCAGCTGGAATAGCACCTTTACCTTGTTTTCCAAAACCTAACCAATGTGGCATAATAATTTTCATGGTTCCTCCTTGCCTCATTAAGCTCACTGCCTCATCCCATCCTGGTAAAATAGGTTGTTCTTTGTATACAAACTGAAAAGGCTGACCACGATCATAAGACGATTCGAATTTTTTTCCATCAGGCAAATAACCTGTATAGTGCAATTCAATCAAATCACCGGCTTTCGGCAAATCTCCCTCTCCTACTTTAGTATGGAAATAAAGCAAGCCCGATTCTGTTTGCACAGCAGAAGGATATTGTTCAATGTTGGCTTCTTTAAATTTAGAATTACGCTCTTCATTCTCTTTCTTGATACGCTCGTTAAATGCTTCTATTTCAGCATTGAAGACTTTTGATGCTTTAAATTTCTTCGCCTTTTTCCCATTTCGGATTATGCGAACTGTATTCATCACATCATCTTTCTCAATAGCATCTACTACTTCTTGTCCTTTTACTACATGACCAAAAACAGAGTGCTTAAAGTTCAACCAAGGAGTTTCTTTGTGTGTAATAAAAAATTGCGAACCGTTTGAGTTCGGTCCTGAATTCGCCATAGATAAAATCCCTGCTGATGAATGCATCAAGGTAGAATCAAACTCATCTGGAAAAAAGTAACCCGGATTTCCTGTTCCGTTCCCAAGAGGGTCTCCACCTTGAATCATAAATTGACTTATAACTCGGTGAAACTTCAAGCCGTCAAAAAACGGATCGGATATTTTTACCGTGTCTACTTTCTGTTTTCCTTCGGCGAGTGCAACAAAATTTGCAACTGTCATGGGTACTTTTTCAAATTCTAATTGTACCACAATTTCTCCCTTCGTAGTATTAAATACTGCGAACATTCCTTCTCCCAAGTCATCCTGACTCCAGGCCGTTGACGTTATTAAGATGATTAATAAACCAAATAAGTGCTTCATTTTTTTCCTTTTGCTACAAATATAACAATTTGTATGCCGCCTTGATTTTGATGAACAATACGCCTTTGATTTAGTTTTTAAAAGTAAATTTGACACATGGTTTTTGTTACCGGCGGAACAGGCCTTTTGGGCACTCATTTACTTTTAGATCTTACGCTAAAACAAGAATCGGTGCGTGCGTTAAAACGTGCCAACTCCAACACAGCACAAGTTCTTTCTGTTTTTCAATATTATCAAGGTGAAGAAGAAGGAAAAAAACTATTTGACAGCATTGAATGGATTACAGGAGATGTACTAGATATTATTTCATTACAAGATGGAATTGCTGGATGTAAGAGAGTATTTCATTGTGCAGCTATGGTTTCTTTCGTGAAAAGAGACTTCAAGCGAATGATGAAGATCAATAAGTACGGTACAGCAAACGTAGTTAATGTGTGCTTGGACAGCCAAGTTGAACAATTGATTTACGTGAGTAGCACAGCAGCAATAGGAAGAGATGCTAGTAAAGAGATGTATGAAGAATCCAATAAATGGGTAAATTCAGACGACAACTCTAATTATGCCGTCACTAAATATCTTGCAGAAAATGAGGTTTGGAGAGGAGTTGAAGAAGGGTTGGACGCTGTCATTGTGAATCCATGCGTCATCTTAGGACCCGGCAACTGGAACGAGAGTTCGTTGAGTATTTTCAAAGTCGTTAAAAAGGGATTGAAATTTTATACGCCAGGTGGAAACGCCTTCGTTGACGCTCGTGATGTCGTAAAGTCAATGATTACACTTTCTGAACAAGGCCATGTGAATGAGCGCTTTTTAGTTATCTCCGAAAATCTGCCTTTCAAAACACTTTTCGAAACAATTGCTGACACCTTCAAAGTGAAAGCTCCATCTATCAAAACAAAAAAATGGATGGCAGAAATAGCGTGGAGAATAGAAGGGATACTTCGGTTCTTATTTGGTAAAAAACAGAACATCACAAAAGAAACGGCTCGCGCCGCAATGAAAACTACCTTTTATTCAAATGAGAAAATAAAGGCCAAAATAAGGATTGAGTTTCGACCAGTAAAAGAGGCCGTTACAAATGCAGTGGGTTATTTCAACAAAAAAAATTAACGCTTCTTGTACACCGGAACCGCCGAACAAGGTTCACCAAACATTAAACTTTTTACAGTTGTCATGAGCTTTTTAGTCAGTTCGACATAAGCCTTATTGGGATTAGGAATGTCAGAACATCCTTTGACCATTACACGCTTATCTTCTAATTCGCCAATGTTCCAATCTCTCATGTTTTGGAAAAAAAGACTCTCTTCTGCTCCCTTGATATCAGTACATAAAACTGACTTCGCCTCTTTTAAATTAGCAGTTAACAGCATAAACGCCCAAGCCGGAATGATGGCGTCATTTGAACAATAGAGCGCTACTTGCTTATTCGCATATTGCGACCAATCGTGCTCTTTAATCCACGTTCTGAATTCTTTTTCTTTTAAAACCAATTCATTCCACAACCGATCTTTTAGATCAATACCAATTATCGGTTCCTGATTTAAAAAGTCCTTTAAATCAATTTGATGAATCTGCGCTTGTGCTACTTTGTTGACAATCTCTTCAGCCATACCTACAAAATTAAACAGAAAATCCCCTGCAGCAAAACTACCGGGGATTTCATCCATGAAAAAAATTTACAGAGTCTGTACTCAACTCAAGTCTTTGTAGATGTTAGCCCGTTGGCTTTTAAAGACAGTTCAAAATTAAGTCTACCAAGTGCATTCTGTATTAAGTCAATGTTGTATTAGCATGAAATTTTTGTCCGCTTAAAAAAGCATATCTTTGAGACAATGAAATTTGATGATTATCGCATATCTGACGAGTTGAAGGCCAACCTAAAAAAATTAGGTTTTAAGCGCCCAACCGACATCCAATTTAAATGTATTCCCGCTATTCAAAAAAAGGAAGACGTGTTAGCAATTGCTCAAACTGGCACAGGAAAAACAGCAGCATTTGCTATTCCGATAATCGATCATATTCAATTTGTAAAAAAGAAGACAAAAAGAACTGTCATCCGAACAATAGTGATGGTTCCAACACGCGAACTGGCATTACAAATTACAGAGGTGTTTCATCAACTCGCGCGCCATACCAAAGTGCGTACCCAATGCATTTATGGAGGTGTTGAGCAAGACCAACAAATTGAGGCTCTCTTAAATGGTGTCGATATTATCGTGACTACTCCAGGTAGGATGTTTGATCTAGCTAGCCAGGGATACATTAAAATGTCTCAGGTTGAAACCGTTGTATTGGATGAGGCCGACCATATGCTTGATTTGGGGTTCTATAAAGATATTCAAGACTTAATAAAATACCTGCCAGAAAGAAGGCAAACCCTCTTTTTCTCAGCCACTATTGATGCAAAAATTAAGAAGTTAGCCTATAAACTGGTTAAGAACGCTATACGTATTCAAATCTCACCTAAAGATCCGGTCTCTAAAAATGTAGACCATTCAGTTGCCTTTGTTGAAATGGATGATAAGCGCTTCTTTCTTGAACGCCTGATCAAAGAAAATAAGCAGCTTAAGTTCCTGGTTTTTGTGCGAACAAAAGTTCGAGCAGAACGTGTGAAAGCTGCTATGGATAGAGTAGCTATCAGTGCTTTGACCATTCATGGAGATAAAGAACAAGAAGATCGAGAAGATGCCCTAAATGCCTTCAAAACTGGAAGTCAAAAAGTGTTAATCGCGACTGATGTTACAGCCAGAGGTATTGATATTCCTGGAGTAGATTATGTGGTGAATTATGACTTGCCAGAGCAAGCTGATAATTACGTACACCGTGTTGGTAGAACCGGGAGAGGGAAAGCCAGAGGAAAAGCAATTTCTTTTTGTGCAAAAGGAGAGCGTGATTTATTGAAGGCTATTGAAAGCTACATCACGGTTCCGGTGGCTCGCGCTGAAGTTGAAAAAAGAGATTACGAAGAAACGCTTCTGTATACAGATGATGGCACAAACGACTGGGAAAAACTCATTGAACAAAATGAGCAGAGCCTTCAGAAAAAGCGCAAAAAGAAATCCAAAAAATAAGTTTACAATTTCATAGTACTGCTCTAATATTCAAGATATGTGTGGCCTGTAACTTTGGTTTAAACCAAAGTGAAAGCTATGTTAGTAGGTCCAATTTTAAAAAACGCTTCTTCGTTTATTCAAAACAGGAATGCATCTCAATCTCGGTTATTTGAAGACCAGGTTCAAGTTCAAGCTGAATTATTAGAGAAAATATTATCAAAAGCCAAGAAAACAGAATTTGGCAAGCATTACGGAATTGAAGATGTTTTGCGATCTCCTACGCAAATGCAAACCTACAAACAACATGTGCCAATTTTTCAATATGACTATATGTTTAAGAAATGGTGGCATAAGACACTATCTGGAATGGAAGACGTAACCTGGCCAGGTAGAATTGAGAATTTTGCGCTCACTTCTGGAACAACCAACTCTTCATCCAAAAAAATTCCGGTATCAAAACAGATGATAAAGGCAATCAAAAAGACTGCCATTTCACAAGTTTCATCTCTATCTAATTTAACCTTACCGGCTTCATTCTTTGAGAAAGATGTCTTATGCGTTGGCGGATCAACTGATCTCAATAAAATCAACAATCAGTATGAGGGCGATTTAAGCGGAATCTTAACTGGAAAAGTTCCACATTGGTTGAATCCATTCACGAAACCTGGTAAAAAGGTGCGGGCGATCAGCAATTGGGATGAGAAACTTGAAAAAATGATTGAATTAGCTCCTAAATGGGATGTAGGAATCATTTGCGGTGTTCCAGCTTGGGTTCAAATATTGATTAAAGGAATTTTAGAGCGATATCAACTAAAATCAATCTACGAAATCTGGCCCAACCTGCGAATTTACATCCATGGTGGTGTGGCCTTCAAACCCTATCTGCAAAGCTTCAACGCTCTTTTTAAGGACCAGGTAATTTATCTAGATTCCTACCTTGCCTCAGAGGGATTTCTTGGATTTCAGGAAGCTACTTCTACGCATATGAAGTTAAATATCAACCATGGTATTTACTTTGAATTTGTGCCCTTTGATTTAAACCATTTTGATGGGGAGGGAAACCTAAAGCAATTTTCAGATGCGCTTCATTTGGGCGAAGTGGATGAAAACACAGAATATGCTGTGCTTATTACTACAGTGAGCGGAGCATTCAGATATTTAATTGGAGACACCATAAAGTTTACGAATCTAGCTGACCTTTCCTTCACCATTACAGGCAGAACTAAGCATTTTTTGAGCTTCTGTGGCGAGCACCTCTCTGTTGATAACATGAATGAAGCTATTTCCCAACTCTCGTATGAAAAATGGATTAAAATTGATGAATTTGCTGTAGTCGGTTCGCAATTACCAAACGGCAACTTCAAGCACAAGTGGTACATTGCGAGTAACGACCCCATTAACAAATACAATTTTAAGTTTGATTTAGACAATAAATTGTGTCAGCTAAATGATGATTACAAAACAGAGCGTGGTCATGCGTTAGAGGAGATTCAGTTGGAAATTCTACCACCTCACATTTTTTACGATTTCTTGAAACTTATAGATAAATATGGATCTCAACACAAATTCCCGCGCGTTTTGAAAGGGTCTCTGGCTTCGGATTGGGAACGATACATTCAAATAATGGAAGAAGAAAATGCTAAATTAATGGTAGGGTGGCAATCAGGGAGTTGGATGTAATTATTCCAAGCCTCCTTTGAGAAGATCAGGTCGGTTAAACAATTCAGTCATCACATCTCCTTTGGTCTTTTCAATACAAAATCCCATCATTGCGGCTACGGTCACTGGAATGTCAATTAACTCACGTTCAACATCAATAACTTGATTTGATTTAAAGTCAGGACCGTAAGCAAAGAAATTAATGTGCTTACAACCTTCGCATTTGTCACCATGAGAGATAAAACCGTCCTTTTTTCCATCTAAGTGCCTACCGTGATCGTTGGTCACAAAAACAGTCGTTTTACCTCTGTAAAATTCATCTGTTTGGATGTATTGAAACACTTTGTAAATGTACTCATCAGTTTTCTTTGTGCTTGATAGAAAACGTTCCCAATTTCCAGCGTGACCCCATGAATCTGGTTGTCTAAAATTGATGAGCGTGAGTCGTGGTTTTTTCTCTTTTAAAATCTGTAACGATCTTTGAAAAGTAACTTCATCTCTACGATAACCGGAGTTCAGTCCGTTTTCACCACAGTCTTGTGCGGGACGGTATTGCCCCCTCCATTTGCGATCTTTACAATCTGATAAAACAGATAGCTTGTCTTTACTCGCAATAATATAAGCCCGTTGTTTTTTGTTTCCTGATTCTTTCAACCAATACTGAAAAATCGTTGGTGCTTTGGGCAATTCAGTCCCATCATTTCTCACCTTTTGATAAACTCCGGTACAAATTGCAGTATGCCCAGAACAGGTATATGTTGGGCCATTATTCCAGAAGTTTGTGGAAATAATTCCCTGTGGTGCCATATCATTGGCCATGTGCGGAATTAACTTATGTGTTGAATCACCCCACGTTTCGGAATAGCGCGGACCATCCATTATCATGATGACAACGTTTTCGGTTTTCAACTTTTGCTGTGCCAACAATGCAGGAGCAATCAACTGAAACACCAATAGCACCACTAACCTAAATTCACGCATATCCGAAAACATTTCTTCGAAATTACGGAAAAACTTGCAAGAAGGTTATTTCAAGACCGTAACGTGACCTCTGTGTTTATGGATTTTATCTGACATGGTTTCGCCAAATTCAAGCTGCCAAATGTAAACTCCGTCTTGCACAAGTCCTCCATCTCCAAAATGTCCATTCCAACCATTTGTTACATTGTAAGACTCAAACATGATTTCCCCCCATCTATTGAATATCGTCAGATGATAATCATAGATATCAACTCCAGAGTAGAATATTGGCAAGAATTCATTATTTACATTGTTCCCATCAGGTGTGAAGATATTTGGCACATAAAATATTAATTGATCTGCCACATAAATAACGACAGATTCCTGATCTATGCATCCAGCTGAACTTTCTGCAATTAGCGTCACTGTGTAAGAGACATCTCCCACTTCAGGGAAAATGTGTGTGGGATTCTCTTCAGTTGATTGTTCTGATAAATCTCCAAATGACCAGGTATATGAATTAGCATAAACTGAATTATTCATAAACTCAACTTCTGTATCCATAATATCGATTTGAGTCGGATTATAAGTGAATGATGCCACCGGATAAGGGGTTACTTCAACATAATTCAGATAAGTTTCTGTATTCATACACCCTTCAGCAGAAGTTACCGTAAGTGTCACATCATACTCACCAGCGTATTGGTAGGTATTTGAAACTGGCCCGCAATCATTCACAACATTACCATCTCCAAAATCCCAGACACAATCAAATTGCTCGGTAGAGAGATTAGTGAAATTAACCGTATGCGGTTCACATCCCAAAAGCTCATCTCCTTCAAACAAAATTGAAGGTGTCGGATTCACAATGACATCTACTTGGTCAGTGTCAATACATTCTCCTCCGCATACATCTGCCGTCAAGGTGTAAGTTGTGGTACCCACAGCAGGAGTGAAGGAAACGCCATCTACTATTCCATTATCCCATGACATACTTGCTCCTAATGGACTATTTCCGTTCAAGGTTACATTAGTGCCCTCACAAACTGATTGATCAAGTCCCGCATCTGCAACAGGCATGATTGCTCCAATATTTATGGTTTGCTCAACATTTATTGTATTACCACAAGCGTCAGTTACCGAATACGTACGCGTAACTATCTCTCCGTTACAGGTATTGTTATCTGATACATCTGACACAAATGCTACAGTTGGTGTTCCGCAGTTATCTGCCTCATCTGTTACCACTGATGGATCTGGCAGTGGAACATCAGATAAACAGCTTACATTAATCGCTGTTGGGTTAGATGCTGTTGGTGGTGTAATATCATTAATGGTAATGATTTGGTCTACTGTGATCTGATTACCACAATCATCTGTAATTGAATAGGTGCGTGTAATAGTTTCTGGACAACTATTACCATCTGAGACATCTCCAACATGAGCTACTGTCGGATTCGCTGTGCAGTTATCGGCTTCATCCGCAACTACAGTTACATCTGGTGCCGGTACATCTGCTGCACATTCTACATTCACTGCTGCTGGTGCCGAAGCGGTTGGCAGTTGTGTATCATTGATAATGATGTTTTGTGTTACGTTGATTGAATTACCGCATGAATCTGTCACAGAGTATGTTCTGGTGATTGTTTCTGGACATGTGTTCATGTCTGAAACATCTGATACAAAGGCTACGGTTGGAGTTCCACAGTTATCTGCCTCATCCGTGACCACAGTTACATCAGGTGCTGGAACATCTGCTGCACATTGAACATTAATGTCTGCAGGATTGGATGCTGTTGGATCTGTCAAATCATGAACTGTGATCAATTGAACTACATCTGTGAAGTTTCCACAAGGGTCTGTAATTCTGTAGGTTCTTGTGATGATTTCAGGACAAGTATTACCGTCTGAAACATCACTCAAGTGAGCCACTGTTGGTACCCCATTGTTGTCTGCTTCGTCTGTGATAAGTGCAGGATCTGCTGCTGGTACTGCATCAATACATTCTACTGCTACATCAGCAGGTGCTGTTCCTGTTGGTGCAATTGGATCTGTTATGATGATGTTTTGAGTTACATTGATGGAGTTACCACATGAATCAGTTACAGAATAGGTTCTTACAATTGTTTCAGGACAT
>Ga0189274_100256_pt1 | contig 16637 bp, 11 predicted proteins | sample N5B1minimetaG_FD_130323 | JGI IMG/M metagenome (GOLD analysis project Ga0189274, IMG submission 130323) | Marine microbial communities from the Costa Rica Dome - N5 B1 mini metaG | ecosystem: Environmental > Aquatic > Marine > Oceanic > Photic zone | place: Costa Rica: the Eastern Pacific...
CATCATGTCATTAGCAGTTGCATCATCAGTTTGATCTGCATCTACTGTCACACGAATTGTGTATGTTCCTAAAGTTGAAGGAGTAATACCTGTATTAGTCCAAATAGTATCGTTTTGTCCGTTCGATAATGAAGGGATTGATTGAGTTGAAGTTCCAGTTCCTAATGAAGTCATTGATCCGTCAAAAATCTCCCAGTTAATTACAACGTTAGTTTGGTCTTGGAATCCAATGTTTTTAACATCAGCACCAATTACAAATTCAGTTGCTTGCTCATCTGGAACTTTAGAATACATGATAGAATTTACTAAGTCTCCTCTGAAAACAGTTGAAACAGTCATGTCATTCTGAGGCAACTCAGCAATACATACGTTATCAATTTGCCATCCGTAAGCCCAGTTTCCATACCATCTGAATCTGATTTGTACTTGCGAATAATCAACAACATAAGGAGTAATGTTTAAAGAAACCAATTCAGGATTAGGTCTTCCTTCACGTCCAACTCCATCCATAATAACAATTTCATCCCAAGTTGCTCCAGCATCATCAGAAACACCAATGAATAATGAATCAAAGTTTGCACCTTGCTCCCACTCAGCAAAGAATTGCTCGAATTCTAATTTTAATGGAGTACCGTTTTGTGCAGATAAATCGATTGTTGACGAAGTCAATGTCGCGTTTTCATCTGTTCCTGAAGCTCCGTAAGAGTCAGAATCTAAAACTACCCATTGTGTTGGAGTAGAAGACAATAACGCAGGAATAAAGAATGATGAACCAGCATCATTGTTGTGTCCTGAGTTGGTTAACAAGAAATCTACATTTCCACTTTGAGTAGCTGCTGTGAATGTTCCGAAACCAGCATCAAAATCTTCAGTGAAAAATGCATTTCTATCTTGATAATTTACTCCATTTCTCATATCTGTAAAAGTGATTCCGTTTGGAGCGTGTTTTACGTCATGAGAAAATTCGTACTGCCCATTAGCGAAAGGCGCTTGAGCAATTGAGGCACCGCTTGCAATCAATGCACCCAATAAAACGTAGATTTTTTTCATAATTGTTTTTCTTAAATTTTCGTAAATGTAAAAAATTAAATCCTTATTTAATAACCATTTAGAGCCTTAAACTTGTATTCTTATACCAGTTTAAACTGTTTCTTCTAAATAGGCTTCTATTGGAAGACATGCACAAACTAGGTTTCTATCACCGTAGGCGTTATCTACTCTTCTTACAGGAACCCAGTATTTGTTGGTCTTTAAGTAAGATAGAGGATAAGCTGCCTTTTCACGTGAATAAGGTAAATTCCATTCATTTGCAGTAACTAAATGAGCAGTATGTGGCGCATTCTTCAATAGATTATTCTCTTGATCTAATCCTTGAGCTTCAATTTCATTGATTTCTGCACGAATTGTAATCATGGCTTCGATAAAACGATCTAACTCTTCTTTATCTTCACTTTCTGTTGGCTCGATCATTAAGGTTCCTGCTACCGGGAATGATACCGTTGGTGCATGGAAACCATAGTCAATTAATCGCTTTGCTATATCTGCAACTTCAACACCAGCCGTTTTCTTGAATTCACGACAATCTACAATCATCTCGTGAGCTACGGTGTCGTTTTCACCTGCATACAGAACATCAAAATGTCCAGCTAATTTAGCACGGATATAATTCGCGTTTAAGATGGCATTCTTTGTTGATTCGACTAACCCTTCAGCGCCTAACATTTTAATATATCCGTAAGAGATTAATAAAATTAATCCTGAACCATAAGGTGCAGCTGAAATTGAATGAATAGCTTGATCTCCTCCAACACCTTCAACATGCGGATTTCCAGGTAAGAATGGTACTAGGTGTTTTGCTACACCGATTGGTCCCATACCAGGTCCACCTCCACCATGAGGAATAGCGAATGTTTTGTGCAGGTTCAAGTGACAAACGTCTGCACCAATGTTTCCAGGATTTGTTAATCCAACCTGCGCGTTCATGTTGGCCCCATCCATATATACTTGACCACCGTTTTCATGGATAATCGAAGTAATTTCAATTACAGCAGATTCGTAAACTCCGTGAGTTGAAGGATAGGTTATCATTAAAGCAGCAAGATTTTCTTTGTGCTCCTCTGCTTTAGCTTTTAAATCATTAACATCAATATTACCGTGCTCATCACAAGCGGTCACCACAACCTTCATTCCCGCCATAACAGCAGAAGCCGGATTAGTACCATGAGCAGAGCTAGGTATTAAACAAATGTTTCTGTGATGGTCACCATTTGCCTCATGATAAGCTTTAATTACCATTAACCCCGCATACTCTCCTTGAGCACCAGAATTTGGTTGTAAAGACATACCAGCAAAACCAGTGATTTCGCATAAATCAGCAGCTAGTTCATCAAAAATTTCCTGATATCCTTGCCATTGACTTTTAGGAGCGAATGGGTGGATGTTAGCAAATTCAGGCCAAGAAAGTGGCATTAATTCTGCCGCCGCATTCAATTTCATAGTACAAGAACCAAGAGAAATCATAGAGTGAACTAATGACAAATCTTTGTTCTCCAATGATTTCAAATAACGCATCATTTTAGTTTCAGAATGATACTTGTTGAAAGTTGGGTGTGACAAAATTGCGTCACTTCTATGTAAATCAGCTCCTAAAGGGCACTTTTGGTCAGCCCAAGCACCTGTCGATACACTAACACGCTCACTACCCGTTGTTGCAGCAAAAAGATTCAATAAGGCTTCAATTTGGGCTGCTGTGTGACTTTCGTCTAGTGAAATAGTTGTGTAGTTATCAGTAATGTTCAAATTGATTCCAGAAGAAGTTGCAGCATCTGCTAGTCCGCTTACGTTTTCAATTTGAAGCGTGTCAAAGTAATGATCGTTCAATACTTTAACTCCCATTTCTTGCAACTTACTTTGAACATAAAGTGCTTTTTGATGAATATCAATAGCTATTTTTCTTAAACCTTTTGGTCCATGATATACAGCATACATACTTGCCATCACAGCAAGTAAAGCTTGAGCCGTACAAATATTTGAAGTTGCTTTGTCTCTTTTAATGTGTTGCTCTCTAGTCTGCAATGCCATTCTCAAGGCATAATGACCATCCACATCTTTTGATACTCCAATAATTCTTCCCGGCAGGTTTCTTTTATATTCTTCTTTTGTAGCAAAGAATGCTGCATGAGGCCCGCCTAATCCCATAGGAACTCCAAATCTTTGTGAGTTACCAAATACGGCATCAGCATTCCACTGTCCAGCACCTTTTAACAATACTAAGGTCATTAAATCAGTAGCCACACCTACTTTAATATCCAAGGCATGAGCCGAAGTAATAAATGCGTCAAGGTTAGTTACTTTACCAGTCTTATCTGGGAATTGTACAAGTGCACCAAAGTATTCTTTAGAAGGTGTAAAAGACTCATAAGCACCAATCTCAAGATCGATACCCATGCTTTTAGCACGACCTTTAACCACATCAATAGTTTGATCAAAGCAATGGTCAGCAACGAAAAATTTGTTGACATCTGATTTCTTCTGATCTCTAGATCTTGAATTGTAGAACATGATCATGGCTTCAGCAGCAGCAGTACCTTCATCTAAAAGTGAGGCATTTGCCATATCCATTGAAGTGAGATCCATCACCATTGTTTGGAAATTCAATAGCGCTTCTAATCTCCCCTGTGAAATCTCAGCCTGATAGGGTGTGTAAGCTGTATACCAACCTGGGTTTTCAAATATGTTTCTCAAGGTTACCGGCGGAACCAATGTTCCGTAATATCCTTGTCCTATAAAGTTATGGTTAAGTGAGTTAAGTTTTGCTTTTTCTTCTAATCCGGCTAGGTATTCATGTTCAGTTTGCGCAGCTGCTAGCTGAAGAGGTTGTTGAAGTCTGATTTGACTAGGAACTGTTTTGTCAATTAATTCATCAACAGTTGAAACACCCACTGCTTTCAGCATCTCATTTCTTTCCTCCGCATTCGGTCCAATGTGTCTGTCTTTAAAAATCATTTTTTCATGTTTGGTTGCACGTAAACTTCTCCTTTTTAAGGAGCATACAAATATAAACAAGAGTGGATTATAAATGTTTTTATCAGAAGACATTATTCTTCAAATTGTTAGTATTTACATAAATCTCATTGAAAGCCTTAATTTTTCTAACAATTAGTTAGGATTTGTATTGAATTTTTAGTGAACTTTAAGCAGAATTACATGCTTATGAAACAATTATTTTTGTTGTCGTGGACTTCCTTTTTGATTTTTTCGGGATATTCTCAGTCCTCAATCGATTCAATTCTACTGTTGAACGGAAAAGTTATTGAAGGTAAAATTACGGGCTTCGCAGAAGTCAAAAATGATTCGGTAATCAAGTACACTGATGTGGCAGGAAAACAAGGAGAGGTGGCCAATTACAGAGTGTTTTCTTATTACAAGGACAAAAAACAAAAGGTAGTGTATAGGCGAGATGAGTTTTCTGGAAATTATCTATCTGTCACTGAAACTAAGGCCGTGACCTATGGTAGTTATGATGCACGTCAAACATTCAAGCCACATGTTGCTTTATGGACCGGGTTTGCGCTGGGCTTGGGAGCGTCACTTACAGATACTTATTTATCAAAAAAAGAGGCGGCAAATGCAGATACAGTTGAACCATTGACACCTGGATTTTTTAAACGGTCGCCAAGTTGGTTCCCGTTTTTGGTTCCGCCAGTAGTTACTGTTTCATGGGCATTCCCAACCTTCAAATTGAAGAAGAAAAAGATCATTCATGGTGAATACTACAATGATGAGAATTTTTATCGCGGTTATCATAGAATAGCTAAGCAAAAAAGGATGCTTTCAGGCTTAGGCGGGTCCATTGCCGGAGTTGCCGTAGGAATGGGGCTTTATTATATTGTAAATTGATGCAAAGAATTGCATACTTCTTATGCTACAGTAATATTTGGATAGCTTTAGGTGCAGCAAGTTCTGCCTTGATGTACAGTGTTTGTTTCCAGAAATCTATCAACTGGTCTCTACTACTCTTTTTATTTAGTTCAACGCTACTTGCATATACCTTTCAGCGTTTTGAAAAACTGCGAAAAAAAGAAGGAATTTCTGGACCAAGGATGGATTGGATGATCCGCTCGAGCAAAACTGTTAAAGGGATTATGGTAGTTGGTCTGTTAAGTACCGTTGTCTCAGTGTTTTTCTTGAGTGTTGAAAGCTGGCTTTTACTGCCTGTCACTGCTTTAATATCATTTTTTTATGCTTTCAAAATCAAGGGAATTAATTTACGGGATATCCCCTTTGTGAAAATTATTTTAATTGGCGCCGTTTGGGCATTGAGTGCAGGTTGGATGTTTTTTATCGAAGATCAAGATTTCAGCCGTCTAGGTGTCCAATACTCATTCTTCATGTTTTTGTACATCATTGCGATCACCATTCCGTTTGATATCAGAGATATTCATCTAGATGAAACTGGAAAGAAAACGATTCCTCAATTATTTGGAATAAAAGGCGCAAAAGTCATTGCAGTGACATTAACGATAATAGCTTTCCTTTTACTTGAATCAATGACCGTCCTGAATATGTGGTTTCATCTCCTTGCAATCAGTATCTCAGTCTTAGCGATATTATACGCTCATCCGAAACGGCACGAATTGTACTTTTCTTTTGGGGTGGATGGATTACTAATTGTGATACCGGTGCTAGCTTATCTTCTGAATATTTTATAACCTACAGATACAAATGCAGAAGCATTTTTGTAGAGTAAAAATTCATCCATAATTCCTGGTGTAAAATTGATTCCTGTTCCCAGTGTAAACTTGTTCAAACCAGCTTGAATACCGAAAGAGGTATAAGAATAAACAATTCTACTTCCGTATTCTGTATCTAGTTGAGGGCCTGTATAGGGTTCTTCAAATTTCTGAATCACCTCATCTGGGCTTTGCTTGAGGTCAACATTCAGCTCTCCATAATGCGGCATTAAATCGCCCTCTGTTGAGTATCCCGAGTAAATGCCATCTAAATCTTCATAAATACTGAGTTCATTGACTGCTGGTGGATATGCATTTTTCAAGAAGTCAACACGAGCCATACCACTAAATCCAATTCCAGCAGTTAAGCTTAAATTGAAAAGGTCTTTATCAATGATACGATAGGATGCATGAAAGCTTAAATCGGCGATATTTATTTCTTTTCTGAAAGCTGCGGATTTCAGTGTTGGTTGACCTTGCTCAATCAAATACGAAGTAGACCCTGTTGAATCAATTAATGCTGTTGCTTCTAATTGTAGGGTTTCAAAATCAACAATCATTTTTGAACCACCCAATTTTGCTCCCACTGAAAACCTTTTTGTTAAGTGTAAGTTTAGAAATCCTCCAATTCGCGGACCCCAATTAACTCTTTTAACATCTCCTATTCTAATCATTTGCATGGCAAGCCCTTCATGGAAGTTCCCATTGTTTTTAACAAGTACTGAATCCATTTTTAGAAATGACAATCTGCTTTGATCATCTTGATAATAACTGCTCACTTCATTGAGCAACCTCCAATCGAAATAAACCCCCAAATCCCATCTGTCTTTTTTTCGTTGAATGTTTGAAACAATAATTTCATCAGTACTCACTTCATCCTTTTTAACTCTCCTTCCAAAATCCAAAGAATACAGATTCGCAGATAGAGACATTCCATAAGACTGAATCACATCAAAAGGAGTTTCGTTAGCCAGATAATAAATGTCTGAATTTGTTGTAGGATCATCAAACGTAAAGGTGGCCCCAGTTTGTAAAAAAGCGGAAACTCTGAAGCGATACCATTCTAACCCTAGTCTGAAATTGGCGTATGAAGAGACTTCTGCATATTTATCAATTGCTGCATCAGCTTTTGATAAATCATAAATGATTGGTTGAGAATAATCAAGGTAATTGTATTGATGTTTTCTGAATTTGTATTTCATTGAAAAACCGACTTCTGTGAACATACGAATACTTTTGTGCGGAAAGAAACGCAGGCCTAACATGAAGTTGTAGGAAATAAGTTTGAATTGCTCCACAGTACGCAAGCTGGAGTGTGCCTGATTTCTTAGGTTGTCGATATAGATGGCGTAATCAGTAGAGTCGGCAGAAAAGCCATCAGCTGCAGCAGCAGCCTGAAATTCGCTATATGTTCCGTATTTGTCAACGAAATAATGGTTGGTGTAATTAGAACCTCCCCACATTTGAAGCTGGTTGGTGCTGGTTGAAATCCCGAATTCACCATACCATCTTTTTCGCGTGTTGAATCGCAGAAATAAAGGCATTTCAAAATGGTTATCCATGGTGAATTTATTGAACCAGGTATGCACGGTATCCCCATTGATGTCTCGAACAGACATTGCAATGTTAGATTCTGCATAGGGGTCGTCTAAATCAAATTTTTCTACGGTATTGTAGAATTGTGAAACGCGCACCCCAAAATCAACAGATTGCCCAAAAGACAAGGTGATCAACAAAACGAATACAAATATTAGTCTAGCTTTCATTAGTCAGCAATTATAAAATCATAGTTCAAATTTTCAACTCTTGACGTTGGAGTTTGTCTTCCAGATGTTCTCTTATTCACACCCTCTTGAACGTATAATTGAAGTTCACTTATTGTAATTTTTCGGTCTTTGTTTAGGTCGGCTTTCTTGGTTTTTAGGCCTTCTAGCAAGGTGTACGTAAATACTCCGTTTTGCCATTGCTCGCCCTCAATGGCAAACTCTGCTCCCCCCGAACTTGAAATAACAGTGGCACCATTGTTCACTCTCATATCAGCAAACAAGGCCTTGGATAACTCAAAAGCATTGATTTCGTCTAGGTTTTCAATGGTGGTACCAACTCTTCTAAAGATCAGGTCTTCATTGTTTTCTTCATCATCTGACACAAAAGACTTTACCACCTCATCTTTGTCAATTTCACCACTATGGCAGGCGTCAATTAACATGAGTTTTTTACGACTTTTAGTGTTTGCTAATATCTCATCAAAAAGTTCAAAGGTGATTCCTTGTTGAGCCGGCTGTTCAAAATTCATGTTGTACGGAGCGTAGTAATAATCTAGGTCTTCATCCAATACGCCATGTCCCGCCACAAAGAGTATAACCACATCATTTTCCTGTGCTTCTTGGAGCTGTTCACTCGCATTTTCGATTGCATTTTTTGTCACCAAAGAGTCTGTCAATAAAATCGTTTTACCTCTCCTTAATCCAGTGTACCAGGGTAGGAAAGTAATGATGTCTTTGGCGTCTTTTGCTGCAAAATTTAGATTGTGGTTTGAAGACTGGTACTTTGAAACACCGATAGCGAGAATGTGCAGCCTACCTTTTCTGTTGCTTTGAGGTGCTTCATATTTCAACGTTTGTTTTAGTGACTTGATGCCATTTTCAGATTCGGCATAAAATTGAATGATATTAGGGCCTGGATTTAGAATAGAAGAAATCGTTACTTCTTGTTTTTTACCTGCCAAAGCTTTACCGGATAATCCGTACTCAGGAACACCGTTAATGGTTAGATGAAGTGACTTTAAGTTATCTTTTTTTGACTTGCATGAAATAGTTAGGTTAATCTGATTGTCATCAAGTGCGGTGCTCGGGTCGGATAACAACTCTATTTCAGGCATCTGTTTAAAGTCGGTAATTTGATTTCCTGAAACCAATTTTTTTAATCGCTTCTGGTAGGCTTTCTCAAACGCCATTTCATAGAATTCTGAGTAATAAGGAAGAGACTTTACCACGATATCAGGTCTGTTGTACTTGACATCAAACTGCTCAAAAGAATAGATTTGGTTTTGATAAGTAAAGCCAATGTAGTTTAGTGCGTACTTGGATGAAAAGTAATACCCTTCGGGATTTATATAAACGAATTGGCCCTCTCCAAATGCCCCAAAAGTTGCGAGAAGCTTATCATTGATAGGGTCCCATAGTTTAATCATTCCATCCCAGCCAGCTGTTGCCAGAATTTTATGTGCGTCATTGTATTCGACAGCAGTAAGAAGATCAGAGTGTTTTGGAGCAATTATTTTCTCCTTCTTGGTAATTGGGTGCTGGATGATGACTTCATCCTCCTGAATAGTGGCAATTTGATGCAAAGAATCAGATTGATCACTGTCAGATAGACTATCTTGGAAGTAGTAATTATCATGTGTAATCCCAATTTTCAAGTCATCAATGTATTGGGTGAGTTTGGGTGATAAATCTTCCTTTTTTTCCAGTAGTATCGAATTATTGTTGAAGTTCCATGTAGCCGTAAATTCTTCAATTTTATCATAAATCCCCTCTTTATCAAGGTGACTTTGCTTGAAGATGACCTCAAAGACTGCCTTTTCAGTTTCAAAGCTAACGATTCTATTGATTGAATAATAAGCCAGTTTTGTCAAGAGTTCTGAGTTGAGTTTGACTTGATTTACATCAGTGCGATTGGTAATCAAATTGGTCTTACGTACAGCTCCGTTTTCATAGGCAATTAGAATTTCATTTCCATCTGCCGAAAAGGCAATATCATTGATTCGATTAACCAAACCTTTCATATTTGAGATGACTCGTTGTGTTTTAAGATCCCAGATTACAATCGCTTTAGAATTTCCAGAAACAGCTAACAAATCTCCATTATGTGAGAGTTCAATGGTGTTGGCTTTATAGAGTTGTCCTTTAAGTACATACTGTTGGTACCACTTTCTTTTTTTCAGCACGCGCACGTTTCCATAATCATCAGGCAAATACACATAATTAGAGTCTGCCGCGATATCATTGAATGTGTTGAGCATCCAGTCACTACTTCGACTTCTTTTTTTGCCAGATTTCAAGTTGAAAGAATAGGCTAGTCCGTTATCGGTAGTGAAATACAGTTCATTGAAAGAACTATAGAGCTGCGCAGAAATAATTCCGTGTGGGTATTTTTTGATGATTTTAAAATCAACAAGATCAATATGATAGGCAATTGGTTCACCGTCTCCACCAACAATCAATGATGAGTTGTCATCTGCGACAGCAAGCGTTGAGAAGGATTTTTTAGGTTGAATGTTAATCCCATCTATTGCTCCTGAGCTCAACGTAATAATTTCAACTTTGTCTCCTGCGGTAATCAAAAAATCTCCTTCTTTTTCAACTTGAACTGCTTTTACTGGATACCCCAAAGCAAATTTTCTCAAGACCTTACCAGTGTAAAAATCCCATTCAATAACGAACCCATCTAGTGACGAAGAATAAATAATGTGATTTTGTTTGGGATGAACTGAAATAGATGTCACTTCATCTTCATGACCTTTTAATACTTTGTACTGCTTTGAGGAATGAATATCCCAAACTATGACCTTGTGATCTTTTGAAGCTGAGAAAATAAATTGATCATCAATTGAGAATTTTACGTCCGTAACTGATGCTGTGTGACCAGTTTGAACCGAAAGCTCAACCTCTTGCGCTTGCAGTATAAAGCACGAAAACAGAAGAAAATAAATGCAGCTGAGTTTTCTCATTTCAAGTTAAAGATAAGAAAATCAGCAGATAAAGAACTATCCCAAAGTTTCATCCAAGGCTTGGCAAAACTTGATTGCAACTTCATTTAAAATTTCTGTTGTGTGAGCCTTTGAAACAAAACCAACTTCATAACCTGAAGGTCCTAAATAGATGCCTTTGTTCAACAAATTCGCATAGAGTTTTTTGAAAACATCCATTGATTCTGCCCTAATTTCAGCGGCTGAGCGTATGGCTTCACTATCCGTGAAGGCTAGCCAGAAGATTGATCCAATTGTGAAAATCTCGAAGTCATATCCTTTCTGCGAAGCATGCTCATTGATAGAGTTCACGAAATGCTGAGTTCTTTTTTCTTGATCTTCATAAAATCCTTCTTGAACGCATTCTGTCAGCTGCGCAATACCAGCTGACATGGCAACAGGATTACCTGAAAGTGTTCCCGCTTGATAAACATCACCAAGTGGGGATATATGCGCCATTATTTCATCTCTAGCTCCATAAGCTCCTACCGGCAAACCTCCTCCGATAATCTTACCATAAGTCACGATATCGGGTCTGATCCCATAGTACTCTGCTGCGCCTGCAAAAGCTACTCTAAATCCTGAAATGACTTCGTCAAAGAATAATAAGATTCCGTGATCATCACACACTTTTCTCAAAAACTCCAAATACGACTTTTCTTGAAGAAGTAATCCATTATTTGCCGGAATAGGTTCAATGATGATACAAGCAATTTCGTTTTCGTAATCTTTCAATGCTTTTAGAACGGCCTCTTCATCATTGAGAGGAAGAACAATCGTTTCTTTAGCAAAAACTTCAGGAACTCCGGCCGAGCTTGACGTACCAAAAGTAGCTAATCCAGAACCGGCTTTCACTAATAAGGCATCATAGTGACCATGATAGCACCCTTCAAATTTTATTACTTTATCTTTCCCTGTAAATCCTCTAGCAAGACGAATACCAGACATAACCGCTTCAGTTCCTGATGAAGTGAATCTGACTTTGTCTACGAAAGGGTTGTTGTCTACAATTAGTTGTCCTAGTTCATTTTCCAAAACAGTTGGTGCACCAAAAGAGGTTCCGTTCTGCAAAGTAGTTTCGATCTTTGTGCGAACAGCCGGGTGATTATGACCTAAAATTAAGGGTCCCCAGCTACAGCAAAAATCAATGAATTCATTATCATCTTCATCCCAAATTCTACAACCATCTCCTTTTTTGATAAACAACGGCACGCCGTCAACAGATTTAAAAGCTCTTACCGGTGAGTTCACACCACCTGGGAATAACTTTTTTGCTTTTTCGAAAAGTTGCTCTGAATTTTTTCTTGAAATCATAGATGTAATGTCTTATTCGTATCTTTGGAAAATCCTGCACAAAAGTAACAGTTATCTATTACGATTGGTTTATTTATGACGGGATATTCATGATCAAAAGTATCGAAATGAGTATGACCATTAACAAGAACACTCAGGCTTACGCAAAAGAAATGGATGAAAAAGATCCATTGAAATCTTATCGCGAGCGTTTTTTTATTCCACAGCACAACGGAAATGACAGCATCTATTTTACTGGGAACTCTTTGGGTTTACAGCCAAAATCGGTGAAAGATTACATTCAACAAGAATTGGATGATTGGGCAGAATTTGGTGTTGAAGGACACTTTGACGCTAAAAAACCTTGGTTTGCTTACCATGAATTTCTAACTCCAAAAATTGCAAAAATAGTTGGAGCAAAGGATTCTGAAGTTGTTGTGACACACAGTTTGACTACAAACTTGCACCTATTGATGGTGTCTTTCTATCGTCCAACAAAGCAACGTTTCAAAATTCTGTGTGAGAAAAAGGCTTTCCCTTCTGATCAATATGCACTAGAATCACAGATTAAGTTTCACGGTTTTACAACGGATGAAGCATTAATAGAAGTTGGTCCGCGTGAAGGAGAGCACTTAATTAGACATGAGGATATTCTGAGTGCCATTGACGAAGCTGGTGAGGAATTGGCCATGGTTATGATTGGAGGGGTGAATTATTACTCAGGTCAGTTGTTTGATATGGAATCAATCACGAAGAAAGGACATGAAGTTGGCGCTACAGTTGGGTTTGATTTGGCGCATGCAGCAGGAAACGTTATTCTGAAACTACATGATTGGGGAGTTGATTTTGCTGCTTGGTGCTCTTACAAATACTTGAATTCAAGTCCTGGAGGAGTTTCAGGAATGTTTGTACATGAACGTCATGAATTTAATCCTGAATTGCCAAGATTTGCAGGATGGTGGGGCTATGATAAAGAGACGCGTTTTCAAATGGAGCCTGGTTTTGTTCCAATGAAAGGAGCAGAAGGTTGGCAACTTTCAAATGCACCTGTTTTGGGAATGGCAGCGCACTTAGCATCATTGGATATTTTTGATGAGGTGGGAATGGAGCAGTTAAGAGCAAAAAGTGATCAATTAACTGCATATTTGGAAGAAATCATTCATGATATTTCTGCGAGATTAGGTCATTTATGTGAATTTGAAATCATTACACCTAAAAATCAAAAAGAAAGAGGAGCACAGCTATCAATTTTAGCTCATGGAAAAGGGAAAGCAATGTTTGATGCCTTGACTGAAGAGGGAGTAATTGCAGATTGGAGAGAACCCAATGTGATTAGAATTGCTCCTGTTCCTATGTACAACTCTTTTGAAGATATTTATCGTTTTGGTCAGGCGCTTGAAAAAGCCATCCAGTAAAAAACTTTAACAAAAGCTTCTTGTTATGGAAGAGTCTTATGATCCAGCCTTTATCGTTTCTCATTTTTCGGGAGCGGCAACGCATAGCTTCTTTATTGTAAAGTTGATGATGCAGGTGCTAGGTGTGTTGATCGTAGGAATGATTTTATGGAGAATAGGTTCAGCCTTTGGATCAAAGAAAAAGGCAAGAAAAAATAATATGTTCACGCAATCAACTTATAACAGTTGGAAAAGAAGATAAGCGAATGGAAAAAAAAGCAATTGTTGTTGGAGCAGGATTAGTAGGGTCACTATGGTCTGTATTCTTGGGAAAAGCAGGTTACAAAGTAACCATCTATGAGAGAAGATCAGATATCAGAAAAGCTGAAATTTCGGCTGGAAAATCAATTAACCTAGCACTTTCAACCAGGGGATGGAAATCCTTAAAAATGGCTGGAGTTGATGAAAAAGTAAAGCCGATTGCCATCCCAATGACGGGACGTATCATGCACGATCTTGAAGGTAATGAAACTTACCAGCCATATGGTAAAGAAGGACAGGCTATCTATTCAATCTCAAGAGGAGATTTGAATGCCCGTATGATGGATATTGCTGAAAAAGATGGAGGTGCTACTATTCACTACAAACATAAATGTATTGATGTGGATTTAGAGGGAGGAAAAGTTACCCTTGAAAACACGCTTACCAACGAGGTGATTCATGATGAAGCTGATGTTATTTTTGCATGTGACGGAGCCTTTTCTGCAGTACGTTACAACGGCATGCAAAAGTTAGACCGATTCGATTACTTACAAGACTACATTGATGACGGTTATAAAGAATTGCTTTTACCAGCTAATGAAGATGGTTCATATAAGCTCGATAAAAATGCATTACATATTTGGCCAAGAGGTCGTTTTATGTTGATTGCTTTGGCGAATGATGATGGCTCATTTACTTGCACCTTATTCATGCCATTTGAGGGTGAAAATTCTTTTGAGGCTTTGAAAACAGACGCAGATGTTGATCGATTCTTCAAGGAAACTTTCCCTGATTTCTATGAAATGTTCCCTGGCTTGATTCAAAGTTGGCATGATCACCCGCTCTCTTCTCTTGCCATTATTAGATGTTATCCTTGGACAAAAGGAAAAGTAGCCTTAATGGGTGATGCTGCCCATGCAACAGTGCCTTTTTATGGTCAAGGTATGAACTCTGGATTTGAAGATTGTTCAGTGATGTATGAGCTCATGCAAAAACATAACGAAGACTGGGAAAAGGTATTTGAAGAGTACCAAATGCTAAGAAAACCTGATGGTGATGCTGTGCAAGATTTATCTGTTCACAACTACTACGTAATGCGTGATTATGTTGGAGATCCTATGTTCTTGTTGCAGAAAAAAATAGAAAAAAGATTTTCAGATTTGTACCCAGACAAGTGGATGCCGTTATACAGTCAAGTTTCGTTTTCTTCTATCCGATATTCTGAAGCATGGCAAACTGGTCAAAAGCAAGATGCCATTATGAAAAAAGTGATGGACAGACCTGATATCGAGCAAGTTTGGGATTCTCAAGAAATTGAAGAGAACATCCTCAAATTGTTGGATGTTTAAAATTTCGTAACTTGCCAACAACAAACCAATCACTGATGAAAAGAGCAATTCTAGTACTTTCATTAATTTGCTGTGCCAGTAGTTTTGGGCAGTGGAAACCTAATAACCAAAGAAACGGAAATCCTTTTTCAGAAAAAAGAAATTGGGGTGAAGCTATTTGGAGCTATCATGCCAGTCATTATCGTCCCTTAGGTTGGCACATCAATCCTGGAGTTACTTACATGGTTGGTAATTCGGCTGAGGATGAAAGTGATGCATTCAATTTAACACCTTCTGGCTTGCCAGGTTATTATGTTGAGGCGGGGATGGTACACCTGTTCAAGAACTACGGAAAGGCGGTACATTATTTTGATTGGGGATTAGGAGTGAAGCATTTTGGTGGACAAGAAAAGTTGGACATCAATGGTGAAAAAACAAGGGGTCAATTTAACTTTGGAAATGTTTTCGCAAGAGGGGCCATCCATAATGTATGGCAGTTGACACTGAATAATTTTATAGACCAATCTATCGGTTTCAATGTGGATTACCGCATCTATGGCGGAAAAGAAGATCCTGATTACACTCCACCAGCAGGATACAATAATCAAGGTAAGTTGGTAGCTCAATTAAATTATACTTTCGGTTGGGGGATTAAAGTGAAAGATGGATTCTTTATCGTGCCGCAGGTTCAGACGCCAATCTTGACGGCTTTTGAATGGAACGGATTTAACCCAGGACATAGATGGTTTAACAGTCGTTATCAACCAACTATTTTTACCATCAAATTTGCTTGGTTGTTCCCTAAAAAAGGCTGCAACGTGCCTGATGATCCGAATGCCAAGAAGTCATCTGAGATGTACGAAATGCAATAAAAAAACCCTGACTCCATAACCTGTGATTGGTCATGACGCCAGGGTCAGATTGTTTAATGATTTAATTGTTTAGTGTAGCTGGTAGTTGATTGGAATCGTGTAACGAACTCTTACCTTCTTACCTGCTTGTTCACCCGGTTTCCACTTCGGCATTTGTTTTATCACACGAATCGCTTCTTGTGATAATAACTCATGCGGAGCACCTAAACCTTTCACTTGACAGATAGAACCATCCTTATTTACGACAAACTCTACGTAAGCCATTCCTTGGATGCCCATCTCTGCGCACAATTCGGGATATTGGATGTGTTCACCTAACCATGAATACATGGCATTTTCACCTCCTGGGAATTCTGGAAATTCATCCACCCATCCTTCATGAATCATTCCATCTCTCGGATCTTCTATCCCTAATCCGATTTCTCCAAAGGGATCAAATTCACCTTCCATGGTAATGTTTCCGTTGCTAACAACTTGCGTGTTACCCGGATCTTTCATGTGGTTGTCTATAATGAAAGAATCCACCTGCATTAAATCTACAACTGCTGTTGTTTGTACTTTTTCTTCTTTCGGAATATCCTTGATAGGATCTTCGAAAGTTTCTGGAGTAAGCATTGTCATGCCATCTTCACCGTTTAGTACATAGCTTCGTTCATGAATATCAGCTGAGGTATACTCAAATGCGGCTAGCACTGATGAGCCTGCAACCAATAATCCAATTTGAAAAAATGCGAAACGTTTTCTCTCCAAGTTTGCTTTTTTGTTCTTTTTTGCGATCATAATATTACATTTTAGTTAAACAATCTGCTAACTAATTTGCAACTGCTATGCCAAAATTGAAAGGCGCTGAAATACAGCAAGATACAAGCTGTATTTTTGTTATAGTTTTGTTAAAGTGCGGGAGGTGATTAAACCTTTTTGATGCTATTTTTCCCTTCTTCTATAGATAAAAGAAAGCCCACTGAAGGCAATGATGATTAATCCAAGACAAATCCAAACAAACCCCC